>MDTB01093216.1_pt1 | contig 10475 bp, 14 predicted proteins | sample 811161 | NCBI WGS metagenome assembly MDTB01 (sample SAMN05326650, study PRJNA326480) | marine metagenome | isolation source: seawater | place: Mediterranean Sea | collected 2009
ATGTCTCTGTTTTTCTTTGTGAATCTTTTGTCTAGGTCTTGTAAATCTTTTTTGAATGTGTTGATCAATTTATTAAGTTTCTTGTTGCTTTCCAGTATTGCTGTGAAGTCTTCTTTCTGTTGCTCTAGCACTTTGTTCTGTTCTGTGATTGCAGTTTCCAGTTTTAATTGATTTGCTTTCAGTGTGGCGTTGTCCGCACGTAGTTTCATGACGTACATACCCGCACCTGCTATACCCGTGATCAGCATTAACATTATTGCCATTTTTATAGTTGAAAACATAATATTAGTATTTATTGATTTAAAAGTAGTCCTGCCTAGTGCCTTTACGTTTTGTATCAAGTGTTACGCAATGGAAGCCTCCAGCCATTGCTCTAGCATGTCTCATTTCTAGCCCAATGGATTCAATGCCGTGCTTGTCTAATTCTCTGCGTAAGTGTGTTTGATTTTTATCGCATATCACAAGTTCTTCGTTGACACTGAAGAAGTTTAATCCTATATATGGAGATGTGGTTGTAACTCCTTTTGGTAAAGAGCAACCAACATCGACTATTTGATCTCCAGGAAAAAATATCTTGTCCCATTTTTCAAATATCTTTGGGTACCTATTGTCATTCAATCTGTCGCCATTAAACAGTACAAGTCCCGGACGTAGTGGTAAAACTGTACTGTCGAAATGAGCAAACGCATAGAACTTCTCGGCCATGTGTATCCTGTAACCTCTTGGTTCCAGAATAGTTTTCAACCACTTGGCTCCTAGTTCCGTGCCAGAATTACTAACCTGGAACAACAGGTCATTGCCCAGTCTCACCACGTTAGGAGCGTCAAACACTATTTCAAGGTTACGTGTTGATGGGTCTGCTAAATTTTCTGTCTGATATATCTCATCTAACAGAATAGGCTTTGGTGCAGATATCCATTCGGTGCCGTTCTCCATTGCTTCGTATAGGAAATCTCTATATGCCCTGGTCTCGAAGTATCTACTTCTTAGCGGTGACGCACAATCAATTATAAGATTATCTAATGGTAATAACAGATCTCTGCAAGAATAAGTTTGATAGCCGGTTGTTTTCCATTCCGGTGTGCTGAAAGTTTGAGAATGATCGTAAGTTGTAGGACGCCTGACTTTTACTCCTAAGCCTTTCAATGTGTCCGCTAGAGTGTCAAGGTCTTCATTGGACTCGTCTATAATCCTTTGATCCACAGGCCCTTCGAGGTCCTTGACGTTCTCCAAATCCTCTGTGGTAAAACAGAAAGAATGTGTGCTACGATCCATGGTTGGAAACCGTGCGTTTGTGGCCGTGCCCACGAAACACTCTTCTAACTGATCCCAATCATTGTGTGATGACACTGACATAGTAATAATTATATCTATATATGTTTGATTTATATCATTGTGAACTATGCAAAATGTATGCTATAATATTAATATGTTAGAGAATTTTCAAAACAAAACCCTAGAATATGACCTTGTAAAATATCCATGGCACGAATGGATACTAGAAACAATTCAAAAAATTAATCCACGTGTCAAAGACATGACCACAATAAATGAATTAATCACGCCAGAAGAGGCTTGGGAGATACAGGAATTCGTACAAAACTCATTCAAGGATATAGCCTATCAGAAAAGATTTGAGGACTTTGCTGAAGAATACGGTCCTGAATTGATTGGCACGGATCATTACTTGATTAAAAGGCAACCCACATTGAACTTGGTCATACCTGATCAGGTTTCATTAAAACGTAGACTTCCTTTCCATCAAGGAATATGGTACAACAACGGAACTGGAATGCGTACAATATGGATGCCGATCACTCCCACCTATGACTCGAATTCAGTATACGTAATAGATCACGACGAGAGCAAGAGGATCACTCAAGAAACAATAGATAAAAAATATTCTTTAGAAGATTTTGAAAAAGTGTGTGTGCAACATGCCAGACCTGTGAATTTAAATCCCGGCCAAGCTCATTTGTTCCACCAGGAACACATACACGGAAATGTGAACAACACCACTGGAAAATGTCGTTTGGCAATTGATTGGCATCTGCTTCCTAAGGGAACGCCACATGGCAGAAGACTACCGGGAGGGTTTTTCAAGTTGCCCGGTGACTATGGTGAGGTTCAGGATGTACCAAAGGATGGTAGGTACGTGGGTTATGTTGGAAACAACACTAAGTTCGACTACAAAATTCCACAACGTTTTCAGAGAAGCATTATAGATGAATATTGTGCTGAAATAGGAATACGTACAGTTGGTTATCAATTCGAAAACGAGGGTCTTGATTGGATGCCTATTCTAGAACACTACATTGAACAGAAACCTACAGGTATGGTAATGAACAGTATCTACAGTTTGCCGGATGACCCTGATAGAAGAAATTTCATATTAGACAAAGCACTAGAACTTAATGTAATAATGATTTTTGCAACTGAAGTCATAGTAATGAAGACCGAAAAAGATGTTGCAAGGATCAAAGAGTATTTCGAATACTATCTGCCTTACTAACTTACCAGCAACTTAAATTATATTCTGTGCTAGTACCATGAGACTTAGCCAGATCCACATTGTATTGAATCCCACTAAAGTTGGCAACAGTTTCTTTTCTGATGCCCACACTAATGCCACACTGGTTGCGAGGCTGAAGAAGTAGAGCCACCATATCTCTACTTTAAAAATTAGTCCTGGTATAATGATAATTGCTTTTGCTGTCCATGCCAATGCTTCTACTATATTGTAATCGCACCAGTATTCTCGTTTGAACCACATACCGTAGCATTCTCGTATTTTCTCAAATGTTATATGTCTGTATATAACGTAAACGATTATGAGCCAGGTGGCCACTGCGAAGGTTATCTGCGTAAGTGTCATGCTCTACTTTCTTCCGTCCCAAACCCTCGAGAAACACAGCCTGTTTGTTCCAGTACCACGGTTGTATTCTTGATATTTTTTTTGTTTGTCAATGCCAAAATACACACATGGAGATGGTTCCAAACTTAACTTATCACACATGGCAATTTGCTTGTCCCTGTATTTGTTAAAAATGTAATCTGCAGGATATTTTTGCATAAGTGTAGTTCCTACGTATGCACTCAATATATTAATGTAATTGTAATTTTTCTCGTTGATCACATATAATTGATCTTCAAACTTTTTTCTTTGCATTCGTATGCCTATTCTGTAAAGCTCTACAGGGAAAACTTTTGAAAGTGACGACACAATGTATTCCACGCATGGGTGCCGAAGATCTATCTTTTGATTCACAGACAGACTTACGTAAGCAAGGTCAAGCATTACCGGTACATTCTTTTCATCACATTCCTGTAAAAGTTTTTCCAAGTAGTCAGGAACAGCACCGGTATCAGAGAATGGCACACTAATCAAAACAACATCATTGTGTCTGACAGTGTCCTCGTCTAGCCAGGCAAACTTTTCTTTGTACCACAGTCCCTTCATCATTTGATTGTAGAAGTATTCTCCCTTTGCTAGCCTTAGACGTTTTGAATCCCTGTAACGCAGATAGAACTGTGCAAACGACTCTGTGGTGCCTTGGGTGAAACAAAGTTGATCATATTCTTCCCAACCTACAATATCAGGATGGGTTGAAAACATCCATTGTTTATATGTTTGTAGGTATTTGGTCTTGATTTCCTCATGATCTAAATTGGATTGGTTGGATATGTATTCCTTGACTGCTTGGTCTCTAGTACTGCAAGTCTCAGTATCTTGCACACTGTAGGCTCCGCCAAAAGTTTTTTCTTTGTTGTCAGGGAGGTCGGTGTACCTTGTAGTCATTACTTTAAGAAACCGCTGATCTGTAAAGTGTACTTGTCTTCCATGCCTGCGTTTGCCCCAATGTGTAATACCTCGCTGTCCCACATATGCCCGTCACCTTTTTTCCAATGTGTATCTATTTCCTCATCATACTGAAGGAAGTGACCTGCTTTCCAATCCTCGAGGAATATGTTACACCTCACTATGGTACGTGTGTTTTTTGGGTACTTCGTTTTTATTTTAAAGAATGTATCTCTATGTAATGGTATGACATTGCCTGGCGGTTGCATTATAGTGCTGACTGTGATTGTTTCTATTCCTAGTTTATTTCCAAGCTCTTCATAGTCACATTCATCCTTACCCCAAAACTTTTGATGAATCGTTGTATTACCTAACTGATAGGTCTTTGGGAATCCTCCAGGAAATTTTTCATGTATGTCTTTAAGTTCTACTAACTGATGTGCGATACAGGTACTGCCTGCAGGAATCTCCTGTTTTAAGAAAAATTGGTAATCTATATCTGCATGAATATGTTTATGCATAGGAATACTTATTTTAGGATTTTATAGGTAGATTGTTTATTGGATAAGGCCTGGTTTGTACACAGTCTTGCCATTTTCCTTCATAGCGGTCAGTATACTTTTACGATTGCCCTCTGACTTGTATGAAACGTGTACCCATCCAGAGTCAGGTATGCCTGGTGTGTAGAATTCTAATATCAGTTGATCGAAGTCGCAATTTTCTTCTATCCATTTAGCAACGTCATAATTGCCTGTGCCTGGACATTCTATGTCAACTGCTTCACCTTTGCAGTGTTGTGATTTGCTTGAACCACCTACTGCTTCGTTAAGTGCTGGTCCTCTATATCCTGAATTGATAACAGTCACGCCAAAGTTTTCCCTGACCTTTTGTACCACGTTGGCAAAAAGTTCTTTTGCGTTTGCTAGGTGTTCTTCGCCTGGCGTGTTGTCGAGGCCTTTCCTCGTGGCTGTCTGACTTTTAGTAAATTCTGCTAGTGTGAAGTTTGTGCTTAATCTCATGAAATTATTTATCTATAATATACGCATATAAGTATTTTAAAATGAACCTTGTGCAACAAAAAATTCCAGCGGTAGCATGTCCTAGATATGTAAAGGACTGGATAAGCAAATGGTCAGGACTTGAATGCCAGGACACGACCCTAGAACAAGTGGCGGAAATCAAACCAAATACATTTGTGGTAAACGAAGACTTCATAATAAAAAACATGGAAAAAGTTTTCCAGGTCATGGAACACAATGGAATAAAGGAAATGGTAATACATGCATTACACATTTATAAATTTGATCGTAACATGTTGGACAGGTTAGACAAGTACGCTATGGGTAAGAAAGTGCATTTAATTTCTATGTCCTACAAAGTTAAAGATTTCAACAACATCATTGCACATTCGCATGACTTGACCGAACATGGCCTGTCACATGATTTCAATCATATACTGTCTCAAAGACTACAGTCCAAGAGACGTGCTAATGTAGATTTCCTCTTTATGATCAACACCAAAAACTCTTTTAGGCGGAGGCTGAGTAAAACTTTGCAGGAGTCTGGTATACTGGAAAACAGTCTTGTGCGTGATGGTGCAAATGTGAATCATAGTAATCTTTTACAAGAACACAAACACACAATTGATTTGATAGAAAATGAATTGCCCAACAACTTTTGTCTAGATGCTATCCGTAGTTGGCCTGCTCTGCCAGATTTATCAGCCTACGAAAAATGCTTCTGTGATATAGTGGTTGAATCCGCGAATACACATCTAGATGACAACTCGGACGGCGACTTGTCTGATGTATCCGATAAAACCTACAGGCCTATCCTACTAGGTGTGCCTTTTGTATTCCTGGGATCAAAATCCATGTTTGACAAACTGTTGCAAGACGGCTATCAAATAGTCGACGATGGAAATTTTTACAGCAAGTGGCACAGCGGACTAGATTTTGAGACCAGTGTCTCGCATCTAATAGAATTCCTAAAAAAAATTACTTTAGATAAGACAATGAGGGACAACTTAGAATCTATGGCGCAACACAACTATAATCATTTCTGGACCAACCGCAAACTACATCATCGGGCACATAACAACAAAATATGTCGAGAATGTTTTGGTGAAACTGTTTTTGATAGGATCTATGATCTATTGAATATTTAATTACCAGCCTAATTTACTTACTAATGCTGATTGATCACCTTTTGTGAAAATAAATTTGTTTTCATTTGTTTTAGTGATATCGTATGGACCAAAGTATTTTGTAAGGTGTGTGCATTCTGCAATAGAATCCATGTCTATCTTGAATGACTTCGCTTCTTTCATGATGTCATTAGTTGGACCAAATTTATGTAATTCGAACTGAAGTTCATGCCCGGCACCTGTTTTTTTAATTGACATTGTGTTTTCGTTTATTTTACATTCCATCATGTCGTATTTGTCAAAGAAGTTTTTAGCCTCACCTATTTTCATTTCGTCCACCCTTTGATCATATGCTTCTGGGGTGGTAGGAATAGCCTCTGCCATGTTTCCTGCTGACACCATTGTTGGGTTCTGCCCTTTATGGTATGTGTATTCAAATTCATCAATGTTTGTAAGTTTTTTTAAATCTTCTAGGAATGCCATTATTTCAGAAACCACTTCAGGTCTTCTTGCGAATTCTATGAATACTTTGTGTTTGCCGTCTTCTAGTGTTCCTGGTGTAGCATCTGCATCAAGCACTGACTTGTATCCAGTTTCTGCAAAACGTTCTAGGTCTTTTGCTGGTGCTTGTCCATCGACTGTGAAAGCAAGGACCATGATGTTTTTGTCCTCTCCCATTTTAGATTTGTATTGATCTACTGAAAATAGTTTGCTTACAACACCATCTAGGTCACCGGCCTTAAGGCCTTCATTAACTAATATCATCTGTGGCACCTAAGTCTGTATTAATTTCAGCATCTTGTGTTTCGATCTCGTCTTGACCGTGTTTCATGTTTCCCATTAACTGTTTAGGCATTTTAATTTCAACGACCCAAATATCATGGGCGTCAATTTTGCCTTTTGTAGTTCCTGGCCTGTAGTCTTCAGGAGACTTGATCTCTCTTGGTTTTAATAATTCGTCTTTTCGGTATGTGACTTTACAACCTTTATCTAATAACCTTTTTCCACCTGCTGGATCAGGCATCTTGTCTGCAGGCCACATGAAAGAACACGTTACAAAATGTCTGGAATCGACAGGGCCTGAAAGTAATTCACCGTCTTCCCAATTTTTAAACACGTACACATCTAGTTCATCGATTACTCTTTCGAAGTCTTTCAATATGCCTAAAGTTGGGCCTACTGCGTATAACGATTGTACGTTTTTGATTATGTCTAAGACGTCATGCATAGTTCTTATTTATCCTAAATATCTGTGTTGTAAAATATGCATACTTTATTTGGAAATTTTGTAGTAAGTATTTGTACATGAGTCGGAAACACAGACACATAAAGATACAATCAATCACAACCTATGAGGAACCTTATGCTACTATCAAACGGCCTACAAATGCGACCTTTATTCCAACGGAAACTATGGAAACTGATGAGGAAAAAGAGAGTGTATGACAAGCGGGTGAGCTTATATATGCAGAATCAAAATTGGCTAAAGATAAGGAAACAGAAGGACAGGAGGAGACGCAGGGTGCTAACTAGGCTATGGAAAGCAAGCCAGTTGGCAATGCTGAAACGCATTTACAATCAAACGGTTGCGTAGTAGTTGTAAAGATTATTAGCCCAAATTTGGTGCCCATGGGAAGTAGGGTGCTTGGTGCCTACTTGTGAATTTAATGGACTTTGTATAAGTGCATCACAGGTCTCATTAATTTTTATGAGCATGTCAGAGAACTCGTATGTTAATTTTTTCAATTTATTATCCTTAAGAAATTCTGTCAAAGGGTATATGCCTACTCCAGATAGCATAGGTGTCGTAACTTTATTTTTGATATTTGTTTCATCAAATAATAGTTGTTGCCAAATCTCTGGTACAAAATTATAATCTTCTAGGACTAAGTTGATATCCCAGAAGTTTTTAGAGAATGAATGTAGTTTTGGTATAGGTTTGACAAGTCTATCAGTAATTGTTCTTTGGAAATAAATTTTACAGAATTCATCAAACGTCATAGCATCAACAAGATCTTGTCTCAAATTGTCTTGATACTCTTTATTTTCTAATTCCCTGAACAACTCCGTCAAACAGACATGAACATACACTTTATCATATTGTCCATAGTATCCACTAGAGATTTTTTTGCTTATCGATATGTACTGATCAATAATCCAAGAGTTGTCACACCCACATCGTGCCAACATAATCCAATCTGCTTCTAGTTTTTTTGCTAACAAATTGGTGTAGAACTGCTTATGCCTTGTTTGTTTGTCATTAAATTCAAGGGTCGTAGATCCAAGGCTGTCTCCCCATGTCCAACTATCACCTATCGTAATTAGGAGGTTTTCCTTTCCTATGATTGACTCTGCTGTGTGTTCTCTTTGTGATGTATTTGCTTGGGTCACTTACTTAATGAACTGATCCATGGCATCGGCGTAGTATTTTCTATAATGCCCTTCGATCTGTTCGAATGTGATTTGGTCGCGTTGTTCAGGAGTTATTCCAGGTAGTTCATTCTTAAGCACTTCTTTTTCAATTAGGTCTAGCACAACCACATATTCCAACATCTTGCCTGGGCCTATATTTTTTTTTGACATTTCTACAAACTCGTCAAACTTTTTGTCTGCTTTCATCATGTACTTGACGCAGAAGAACCTTTTTTTATTGTGTTTACTACCCATTTGATAACCTTGCCAGTTTTATCATTACACTTGCTAAGTTTATTTCAGGATCTGCTACAAACGAGTGATCAACCAACCCTTGTTTAATTATTAGCACTGCTTTGTCTTGTGCCTCCTCGTCCTTAGATATTATTTCCAAATTGTCATACAGCCATCTGTATATTTCTTCGCATTCCTCGGGTCTGGCTTGACTACAGACAAGTTTCCTTGCTTCTTGTATCTTGCCTTGTTTAAATAAATCAACCATTTGCAGTCTATAGTCCTGTTGTCCTGAATCTCCACTTGCAGGTGGCATCAGTTTGCCGTCTCTACAGTTCTGCTGTAGCATGTTAATACATTTTCTCATGTCAGGATAACTTGCCTTAACGTAAGTGTCTAGTATTTCTATGTCTGGAGTAATGCCTTCCTGTATCAAAATCTCACATGCTCTCGCTGTATACTCTGTTTTGTCAATGGTTTCCATGTGAAATCCTTGGCATCTAGAATGCAGTGCTGGTATAACTCTGTTAGGATAGTTGCAAGTTAAAATAAATCTTGCTGATGTGTGATACATCTCCATTACGCCACGAAGTGCCGCCTGTCCGTTTGGACTCATGTAGTCAGCCTCATCCAGTAATACATATTTGTAATCACCAAAAGGCATTATCTGTACGAAGTTGTTTATTTTCTCTCTCACAGTATCAACAGAGTTTTCTCTTGAAGCATTTATTTCTAGTATGTCATAACTGCTGACGTCTAGTTCTCCAAACAATACCTTAGCAAGTGTAGTCTTGCCCACGCCTGGTGCACCACTTAATAGTAGGTGTGGGATTGCTTTGTCATCGATCCAGGATTGTATCTGTTGTCGTTGTGTATCATCTCTGACCACATACTCTTTCAGAGTCTTAGGTCTATATTTTTCTACCCAAAGTTCTTTCATTTACCTAACCATTTCTTTGCCGCATCTATTGGATTTCTTAAATTTTCATATGTGCTGTCTATAAACTTTATATGTTTATAAAGGCTTTGTGATAATTTGTCAATAGTCTTTTGAAGTTTATCAACTTTTTTATGTAGTTCTTCAATTTCTTTTTTACTCATCACAAAGCCTTTGCCATATTATTTTTTATACTTTGCCGCCTCTTCGGATCCACCGGTTGCAGTTCCTTTACTGTAACTGTGAGCACCCATGCCAGCAAGTTCACCGTTTTGCACAATTAGGTATTGATCTCTAATTGGCGAACCGTCAAAGAAACACTCTAGTATCTCCCTGACACCATCTGCATATCTAGTCTGTGCTGATAGTGATGTCCCTGACGTGTGTGGAGTCATACCATGATTTGGCATTGATCTCCAAACGTGATCATTTGGTGCGGGTTGTGGGAACCAAACGTCTCCTGCGTAACCAGATAGTTGTCCGCTTTTTAATGCATCGGCGATGGCTTCTCTGTTACAGATCTTGCCTCTCGCAGTGTTAACAATGTAAGCACCTTTTTTCATCTTGCTTATCATTTCAGCATCAAATAAGTTTTCTGTCTCTGGGTGTAATGGACAGTTGATTGTCACAACGTCACATACTTTAACCATTGACTCTACTGAATCATGGAAAGTGATGTCTAACTCTTTCTCTACTCTAAAAGGTAGTCTATGTCTATCAAAATAATGTAGATGTACACCGAATGGTTGCATTTTTCTTAAAGCATCAAGACCAATTCTTCCTGCCGCAACTGTTCCTATGTGCATACCTTCAACATCATAAGATCTTTTCACTGCATCAGCAATATTCCAGCCACCTTCGTTTACTATTCTGTGTTGGTTGTGGTAGTCTCTAACCATAGACACGATCATCATTACAATGTGTTCAGCAACCGACCTTGAATTACA
>MDTB01112901.1_pt1 | contig 10474 bp, 6 predicted proteins | sample 811161 | NCBI WGS metagenome assembly MDTB01 (sample SAMN05326650, study PRJNA326480) | marine metagenome | isolation source: seawater | place: Mediterranean Sea | collected 2009
TGGAGCAGGTTTAGCTATGGCAACTATGGACATAATAAAACTATATGGAAAAGAGCCAGCTAATTTTTTAGATGTCGGTGGGGGAGCCTCAAAAGAAAAGGTTTCTGCAGCACTTAAAATAATACTTTCAGATAAAAATGTTAAAGGAATTTTGATTAATATTTTTGGGGGAATTATGAGATGCGATGTTCTTGCTCAAGGGGTAGTAGATGCCGCTAAAGAAATAAATATTGAAGTCCCTTTAGTAGTAAGACTTGCTGGAACAAATTTTAAAGAGGGAAAAGAGATATTAGATAATTCAGGATTAGAACTAATTTCTGCAGAAAATTTAGATGATGCTGCAAAAAAAATTGTTGAGGCAATAAAATAATATGTCTGTATTAGTAAATAAAAAAACCAAAGTAATCTGCCAAGGATTTACAGGAAAACATGGAGAATTTCATTCCAAACAAGCAATAGAGTATGGAACAAATTTAGTAGGAGGTGTAACACCTAAAAAAGGAGGTCAAAGACATCTTGACAGACCGGTATTTAATACGGTTGCCGAAGCAAAAGCAGAAGTTGGTGCTGACGCTACAATGATTTATGTTCCTGCTAAATTTGCTGCAGCTGCAATTATAGAAGCAGTAGAAGCCTCAGTTGAACTTATAGTTTGCATTACAGAAGGAATACCTATTCAAGATATGATTAAGGTTAAAAAAAAATTATATAGATCAAAAAGCAGATTAATAGGTCCAAATTGTCCAGGAATTATAACTCCTGATGAATGTAAAATAGGAATTATGCCAGGAAATATTCATAAGAGAGGATCAGTTGGAATAGTTTCTAGATCAGGTACTTTGACATATGAAGCAGTTGCTCAAACTACAGAAAATGGATTAGGACAATCAACATGTATAGGAATTGGAGGAGATCCAATCAATGGAACTAATTTTATTGATTGTCTAGATTTATTCTTGAAAGATAAAGAGACAGAGTCAATTTTAATGATAGGTGAAATTGGAGGAACTGCCGAAGAAGAAGCAGCAGACTTTATTAAAAATCATAAGATAAAAAAACCTGTAGTTGGTTTTATAGCTGGAATTACAGCTCCACCTGGCCGAAGAATGGGGCATGCTGGAGCTATAATCTCTGGAGGCAAAGGTGGAGCTAAAGATAAGATTAAAAAGATGGAGGAATGCGGAATAACCATTGCAAACTCACCTTCAAAAATTGGAAAAACATTATTTGATAAATTGTCTAATTGAAAAAATTCTTTGTAAGTCTATATTAATTAATAATAATGTCTTCTACTAAAAATCTTGAATATGAAAAAACTGCTTTTTTAAGTAAATCAAACAGTACTTTCATTGAAGAAATGTATATTAAGTTTGTGAACAACGACCCATCATTACCAGATAGTTGGAGAAAATATTTTAATGAAATTGGAGATGAAGCAGATATTATTGTTAAAGAAATTAATGGACCATCTTGGAGTCCATCAAAAAAATTTTCAATAAATAAATCTCAAAACCTTAAAAATAACAATAAACACCAAAGTGAATTAGAAATAATAAAATCAAATGCAAATTCTATTAAGGCTGTTGCAATGATTAGATCTTATAGACAAAGAGGTCATCTAATTGCCAAATTAGACCCTTTAGGATTGCTTAAATCTGAATATTTAGACGAACTTCATCCAGAATCCTATGGATTTAAAAAAGAAGATTACCAAAAAAAAATTTTTTTAGATGGCGTAACCAATAAACAGTATTCAAATATTACGGAAATACTAAATTTTTTAAGAGAAAAATACTGTGGCCCTATAGGTTATGAATATATGCATATTTCTAATCCAACTGAGAGAAAATGGTTTAGAGATCGTGTTGAAAAAACGGATGATTTTAATTTTACTCAAAATGGAAAAGAAGCAATTCTGAATAAATTAATTCAAGCAGAAGGCTTTGAGAAATTTCTTCATACTAAATATGTTGGCACTAAAAGGTTTGGTCTTGATGGTGGTGAAAGTCTTATTCCTGCTCTTGAACAAATAATAAAAATAGGTGGCCAATTACAAGTGAAAGAAGTTAAAATTGGCATGTCACATAGAGGTAGACTGAATGTATTGGCCAATGTTCTTCAAAAATCTTATAAAAGAATATTTAATGAATTTGCTGGGGAAATTAGCTCAAAATCAAAAGATGACACTGGTGATGTAAAGTATCACTTAGGTGCTTCATCAAACAGAGAGTTTGACGGAAATTCAGTTCATGTGAGTTTAACAGATAATCCATCACATTTAGAAGCTGTTAATCCTGTTGTTTTAGGACAGACTAGAGCTAAACAATTTTTTCATAAGGATAAAGAAAGAAAAAAGGTTATTCCAATTTTAATCCATGGAGATGCTGCTTTCGCTGGTCAAGGAGTGGTAGCCGAATGTTTCGCAATGTCTGGTCTTCCAGGTCATAATACTGGTGGAACAATTCATATAATAATTAATAATCAAATAGGTTTTACAACAAGTCCGAGATTTGCTAGATCTTCTCCTTATCCTTCTGATATCGCCAAAATGGTTGAAGCACCTATTATTCATGTAAACGGTGATGATCCTGAGGCAGTGGTTTATGCAGCCAGAATAGCAACAGATTTTAGATTAAAATTTAATAGAGATGTAGTAATAGATTTAATTTGTTACAGAAGATTTGGCCATAATGAGGGAGATGAACCTTCATTTACACAACCGTTAATGTATAAAAAAATACGCTCACACCCTTCACCAGTAAAAGTTTATGGTGCAAAATTAATTAATGAGAAATCAATTTCAAATGACTACTTAAACGATTCTATAAAAAAATTTAAAGATTTATTGGATGAACAATTTAAAAATGCAAAAAATTATAAGCCAAAAATAGAATGGTTTGAAGGCACATGGTCTAGATATAAACCGGAAAGAGGCAAAGATAAAAGAGGTATTACTGGATCAGATACTAAAAAATTAAAAGAAATTTCTGATAGAATCAATATTATTCCTCAAGAAATAAATATTCATAAGACTATCGCAAAAATTTTAAATAATAGAAAGCTTACTGTTTCCAATGGAAAAAGCATTGATTGGTCAACAGCAGAAGCGTTAGCTTTTGGTTCTTTATTAGAGGAAGGTTATCCAGTTAGATTAGTGGGGCAAGACTCTGGTAGAGGAACATTTAGTCAAAGACACTCTGTCTTAAGAAATCAATCAGATAATTCAAGATATATTCCTCTAAATAACATTTCAAAAAAACAAAAAAATTTTGAGGTAGTTGATAGTTTTTTATCAGAGTTAGCTGTTTTAGGATTTGAATATGGTTACAGTTTAGTTGAGCCTAATACACTTACAATTTGGGAGGCTCAATTTGGAGACTTTGCAAATGGTGCCCAGGTAGTAATTGATCAATTTGTAGCTTCAGGAGAGAGAAAATGGTTAAGAGCATCAGGCTTAGTATTGTTATTACCACACGGATATGAAGGTCAAGGCCCTGAACATTCATCTGCTAGATTAGAGAGATTTTTACAGTTATGTGCGAACGATAATATGCAAGTAATGAATTGTACTACTCCTGCTAATTATTTTCATGCACTAAGAAGGCAAATGCATAGAGATTTTAGGAAACCTTTAGTGATGATGACACCTAAATCTTTATTAAGACATAAGTACTGTATTTCTAATTTAGAGGATTTTAGTAAAAAGAATTCATACCATAGGGTTTTATGGGATCATGCCATAGATCCAAAAACCAAAGGATTTATAAAATTAAAAAAGGTGAAAAAAATTAAAAAAGTAATTTTATGTTCTGGAAAAATATATTTTGATTTACTTGAAGCTAGAGAAAAATTTAAAAGAAATGATGTTGTATTTTATAGAATAGAACAACTTTATCCATTTCCTGCAAAAAGTCTTGTTAAAGAGTTAAGACCCTATGCTCAAAAAGCTAAATTTTATTGGTGTCAAGAAGAGCCTAAAAATATGGGCGCCTGGTTTTCTGTTAGAGATTATATCCAATGGACATTAGATAATATAAAGGCTAATAATAATCAGATTTCTTATATAGGAAGAAGTCCAGACGCATCACCTGCAACAGGTTATGCGAAAAGACATATTTCCCAACAGCAAGAAATTATAAAGAAAGTTTTTGAATAATTATTAATGAGTGAAAAAATTTTAGTTCCTGTTCTTGGTGAGAGTATTACAGAGGCCACAGTTTCTAAATGGTTGAAGAATGAGGGAGACACAGTAGAAGCGGATGAGCCGATTGTTGAATTAGAAACGGATAAAGTAAATTTAGAGGTTCCTTCACCAATTTCAGGAATATTAACAAAGATCAGTTCAAAAGATGGTTCAGTAGTTGAAGTTGGTGCTCTTTTAGGATCAGTATCTGGAAATGGTTCAGAAACCTCAGAGACAGTAAAAATAAAAAAAATTGAACCATCAATTAATGAGAATAATGTAATTGAATTGGAAACATCAAAAGAAAAAAAAGATATAGAAATTTTTGATGACAAAGAAGAGGAAGAAGCTTTAGAAGAAAAACCTCTAATTCTGACACAGGAAGTGAAAGAGGAAAAAACAGTGATAGAACAAGACTCAAATAATGATCAAACTTTGTCTCCAGCTGTTAGAAAAATTGTTAATGAAAATAAAATTGATATCAAATCTGTAAAAGGATCTGGAAAAGATGGACGAATTCTTAAAGGTGATCTAATTCATTTAATGGGAATTAATCCACCTCCATCAGAGAGAAAAATAAAGTACGGTCAAGAAGAAAGAATTAAGATGACCAGACTAAGACAAACCATTGCAAAGAGATTAAAACAAGCGCAAGAAAATGCTGCTTTACTTACTACTTTTAATGAAGTTGACATGTCTAATGTAATGGAAATGAGAAAAAACAATCAAGAAGATTTTCAAACTAGATATGGAGTGAAATTAGGTTTTATGTCTTTTTTTGTAAAAGCATGTGTAGTAGCTTTAAAAAATTTCCCCGCAGTGAATGCTGAAATAGAAGGTGATAGCATTGTTTACAAAAATTATTACAATATAAGTTTTGCAGTTGGTACCGACAAAGGACTTGTGGTTCCAGTTTTAAAAAATGCAGATGAGTTATCTTTTGCAGATATAGAAAAAAATATTAAGGAAATTTCAGAAAAAGCAAAAGATGGAAAACTTACAATTGAAGATCTTCAAGGAGGAACTTTTACCATAAGTAATGGTGGAGTTTATGGCTCTATGCTTTCAACTCCAATACTAAATTTGCCTCAATCAGGTGTATTAGGAATGCACAATATTGTTGATAGGCCAATTGTAGTTGATGGAGAAATTAAGATTAGGCCAATAATGTATTTAGCACTTTCATATGATCATAGAATTATAGATGGCAAAGAATCTGTTTCATTTTTAAAGATGATAAAAGAAAATTTAGAAGATCCAAGAAGGTTGTTTTTAGATATTTAAATGGCAGATAAATTTCAAGCAGTAGTAATTGGTGGTGGCCCAGGAGGTTATGTTTGTGCAATAAGACTCGCGCAATTAGGTCTTAAAGTTGCATGTATAGAATCAAGAGGTTTATTAGGAGGAACTTGTTTAAATGTTGGATGCATACCATCAAAAAGTTTACTTAATCTGTCAGAGGAGTTTCATAAAGTACAAAATCTATCTAACAAAGGTATTGAAATTGGAGAGGTAAAATTGAACCTACCGAAAATGATGAAAAGTAAAGAAAAAGCAGTTACTATATTAACTAAAGGAGTAGAGTTTTTATTTAAGAAAAATAAAGTAACTTATTTTAAAGGAACAGGAAGTTTTAAGTCAAAAAATGAGATCTTAATAAAAGATGACAAAAAAAAGGAAACAATAATTAAAGCTGATAAAACGATAATTGCCACTGGTTCAGAGGCGGTATCTTTGCCAGGTATTGAATTTGACGAAAAAACAATCCTTTCTTCTACAGGTGCTTTGGAATTAGGGCAAGTACCAAAAAAAATGATTATTGTTGGTGGTGGTTATATAGGATTAGAAATGGGATCTGTTTGGTCTAGGCTTGGCACAGAAGTTCATGTAGTTGAATTTTTAGACCAAATTACTCCAGGCATGGATAAAGAAATTTCTAATGAATTTATGAAAATTTTAAAAAAACAAAAGATAAATTTCCACATGCAGCACAAAGTTGAGAAAATTAAAAAAAACAAATTAGGTGCTGTAGTTTTAACAAAAGACAAAGATAATAATGAAAAAATTTTTGAGTGTGATGTTGTACTAATTTCGGTTGGAAGAAAACCAAATACACTAGGTCTTAATCTTAAAAAACTTGGTATTGAATTGGACGAAAAAAAAAGAATTAAAACTAATAAAAATTTTCAAACAAATCTAGATAATATTTACGCTATCGGAGATGTGATAAAGGGACCAATGTTAGCACATAAAGCAGAAGACGAGGGGATAGCTGTAGCAGAAAACATAGCAGGTCAATCAGGGCATGTAAATTATGATACAATTCCAGGTGTTGTTTATACAACTCCAGAGGTTGCTTCTATTGGAAAGACTGAAGAGCAGTTAAAAGAAAAAAATATCAAATATAAAGTTGGCAAATTTTCATTTATGGCAAACTCAAGAGCAAAGGCAATTGATGATGCGGAGGGTTTTGTAAAAATCTTAGCAGATGAAAAAACTGATAAAGTTTTAGGTGCGCATTTAATTGGTCCTCATGCAGGCGAATTAATTGCAGAAATAGGTATTGCAATGGAATTTGGTGCTAGTTCAGAAGATATTGCTAGAACATGTCATGCTCACCCAACATTTTCTGAAGCAGTAAAAGAAGCTGCGCTGTCTGTAGATAAAAGAGCAATACATTCTTGATTACTTAATTATTGTAACTAATATTAGTCTATAATTAGAATTATTCTAAGAATAATTTTTAATCAAAAAGATACATGAAATTTCCAATTCTTTTACCAAACATATTCAATCATCCATTTACATATAAAAGTGATTTAAAATTAAAAATTGGAGATTTTGTTGAAGTACCATTTGGTAAATCAAATATAATAGGAGTTGTATGGAATGAATTCGAAAAAAAAAATGATAAAAAATTTAAAATTAAAAAGATAATAAAAAAATTAGAAATACCACAGCTTAAAAGAAGTACGCTAGATTTTTTAAATTGGTTTGCCAATTATAATATTGTTCCAAAAGGAATGGCACTAAAACTTGTTTTGCTAAGCAGAAATCCTGTTAGCAATTTTGATAAGAAGCTTTTTCAAAACTTTAGTTTTAAAAATAAAAATAATTCTTTCAAATTAACTGAACAACAAAAAAATTGTTTAAGACAAATAAATATTTCTAATGAAAAATTTAATGTTCATGTTTTACAAGGAACAACAGGATCAGGAAAAACAATTGTATACTTTGAGGCTTTAAGAAAAATTCTAAAAAAAGGATATCAAGGTTTAGTAATGTTGCCTGAAATTGGATTATCGAACCAATTTGAGAGTAAATTTATAGAATTTTTTGGATTTAAGCCAGCAGTTTGGCATTCTCGTATTACAAAAAAAAACAAAGAAATTATATGGAGTGGAATAATTTCAGGTGAAATAAAAGTAGTTATTGGTGCAAGATCTTCTTTATTTTTACCATTTAAGAAACTAGGATTAATTATTGTTGATGAAGAACATGATCAATCATACAAGCAAGATGAAGGTATAATTTATAATGCAAGAGATATGGCAATTTCTAGAGCTTCTTTTGAAAATATTCCGATAAATTTAATTACTGCTGTTCCATCAATTGAAACTTATAAAAATATCAAGAAAGGAAAATATAATATTTCGAAATTAGATCAAAGATACTTAAATGCTTCTTTGCCAAATTATGAAATAATTAATTTAAATAATATTAAATTAGAAAAACAAAATTGGCTTTCAAAAGAAATAATTGAAAAAGTTAATTCTCATTTGAAAAAAAAAGATCAAGTTTTATTTTTTTTAAACAGAAGAGGATTTTCACCTAATGTATTATGTAAAAAATGTTTAAAAAGTTATACTTGTCCAAATTGTTCGATAAATTTGGTTTATCATAAAAATAAGAATAATTTACTATGTCATTATTGTGGATTTAAAACAGCTTTAGAAAGAAATTGTCAAAAAGAAAAAAATTGTGAATTTATATTTAGTGGCCCTGGTGTTGAGAGAATTTCTGAGGAAGTAAAGAAGAATTTTCCATCAAAAAAAATAGAAATTTTTTCTAGCGATACCATGAATAATAAAGATTCAAAAGTTAAACTAGAAAAAATCATTAATAATGAAGTTGAAATTTTAGTAGGAACACAATTGATTTCAAAAGGTTTTCATTTTCCAAGTTTAAACTGTATAGTTGTAGTTGATATAGACCTGTCTTCCCAAGGTCATGATTTAAGAGGAGCTGAAAAAAATTTACAACTATACCATCAACTATCTGGTAGAGCAGGTAGAACTGGAAAGTCATCAACTGTTTATTTTCAAACTTATAATACAAATACAAAAATGATTTCAGACATTACTAATAAAAATCCAGATATTTTTTTAGATAAAGAAGTCAAAATAAGAAAACAAAACAATCTTCCTCCTTTTCAAAGGTTTATTTCTTTAATATTAACTGGTGAAAATGAAAATAAATTAGAGAAAGAAGCATTTAAATTTAAAGTTTATCTAGAAAATAAAATTAATGGAAAAATTTTAGGTCCAGTAAGTGCACCTATATTTAGGTTAAAAAAAAAATATCGAGTGAGGTTATTAATAAGAGGTCCAAAATCGTTAAATTTACAAAATTCATTGGTAACATTAATTCCAAAATATAAATTTTCGTCAGGAATAAAACTTTCGGTTGATGTTGATCCAATAAGCTTCAATTAAACGCAAAAAAAAGTGATTTTTGATCAATGTGTTACTTGAAGACAATTTGGTCATATGTTAATTAAAACGTGATTTTATAATTAATCATCAACATTTTAGAGGTAGCAAGTTGAGTAAAAATAATGAGTTTTCAGGTACTTCAGCTAACAGGTATTCTTTAGCGCTATTTGAACTTGCTAGTGAAGCAAATTTACTTGCTCAAGTTGAAGTAAATTCCTCATCTTTTTTAAAGCTAATTTTTGAAAATAAAGAATTTAAAAATTTAATTAAAGATCCAACTATAAATCATGGTGTTTTAAATAATATTATAAATAAAATTTCTGAAAATTATAAATTAGAGAATTTATTTAAAAATTTTTTAAGCCTTTTGATCATTAAAAGAAGATTTTTTTATGTTGAGAAAATTCTCTTAAGTTTTATCGAAATTTGCTCAGAAAAGAGAGGCGAATTAAAAGCTGAAATCAAATCTGCGAAAGAATTAACTCAAGATGAAATTAAGAAAATAACAAAAGAATTATCTGATAATTTTAATTCAAAAATAAAACTAAACTATAATCATGATGAAAGTTTAATTGGAGGTTTAATTGTACAAGTTGGAAGTACAATGATTGATACTTCTATTAAAAATAAATTACAACAAATTGAAAATAAAATGATAGAGGCATAATATGGAAATTAATCCGTCAGAAGTTACAAAAATTTTAAAAGAACAAATAAAAAACTTTGGAGAAAAAGTTGAAATATCTGAGGTTGGACAAGTTCTATCAGTGGGGGATGGAATCGCTAGAATTTATGGTTTAGACAACGTACAAGCTGGAGAAATGGTTCAATTTTCAGATGGCTCTAAAGGTATGGCTTTAAATTTAGAAAGCGAAAACGTTGGTGTTGTAATTTTTGGAGATGATAGAAATATTAAAGAAGGTGACGTTGTAAAAAGAACTGGAAGTATTGTGGATACGCCAGTTGGAAAAGAATTATTAGGAAGAGTTGTTGATGGATTAGGCAATCCTATTGATGGAAAGGGTGCATTAGATAAAGGAATTAAAAAAAGCAGGGTAGAAGTGAAAGCTCCCGGAATCATTCCAAGACAATCTGTTAGTGAACCGATGCAAACAGGGTTAAAATCTATTGATAGTCTTGTTCCAATTGGAAGAGGACAACGAGAATTAATTATTGGAGATAGACAGACTGGTAAAACAGCAGTGGCAATTGATGCAATCATTAATCAAAAAAAGATCAATGAGTCAGGGGATGAAAAACAAAAACTTTATTGTATTTATGTTGCTGTAGGACAAAAGAGATCAACTGTTAGACAAATTCAAAAAACTTTAGAAGAGGCAGGAGCAATGGAATATACAACAATTGTTGCAGCAACCGCATCAGACTCAGCACCCCTTCAATTTTTAGCCCCATATACAGGATGTGCGATGGGTGAGTTTTTTAGAGATAATGGGATGCATGCACTAATTATTTATGATGATTTATCAAAGCAAGCAGTTGCATATAGGCAGATGTCTCTTCTGTTAAGAAGACCTCCAGGGCGTGAGGCTTATCCTGGAGATGTATTTTACTTACA
>MDTB01159050.1_pt1 | contig 10474 bp, 8 predicted proteins | sample 811161 | NCBI WGS metagenome assembly MDTB01 (sample SAMN05326650, study PRJNA326480) | marine metagenome | isolation source: seawater | place: Mediterranean Sea | collected 2009
ATATTTTCAAAAGCTCATATGACAAAGCTAATAGAACAAGCCATAAAAGCTCAAGAGGTGTTGGTATTAAAAAGGGTCTTGATATTTTATCTCAAATAAGACAAAAATTTAAATGTCCGATTATTTCTGATGTCCATGACGCTTCTCAATGTTTCGCTGTTAAAGATGCATTAGATATCATTCAAATTCCTGCATTTCTATGTAGACAGACCGATATCTTACTTGAAGCTGGGAAAACTAATCTTCCAATTAATATTAAAAAAGGTCAGTTTTTAGCACCTTGGGAGGTTTCAAATATAATTAATAAAGTTCTATCAACCGGAAATAAACGTTTGATTCTTACGGAAAGAGGAACTATGTTCGGTTATAATAATTTAGTTTCAGATATGAGAGCACTCCCTATAATGAAAAAAAGTGGTTTTCCTGTTATATATGACGCGACACATTCTGTTCAAATTCCTGGTGGAAAAGGTCAAGCATCTGACGGTCAGTTAGAATTTGTACCAGTATTGGCTAAAGCAGCGGTTACAGTTGGGATTTCCGGTATTTTCCTTGAAACACATGACAACCCAAAAAATGCTCCTTCTGATGGTGCAAACATGGTTCCTTTAAAAGAGTTAGGTAAACTTATTCAATCTTTAAAACTTTACGATAACCTTTCAAAGAATGAAAGTCTAAATTAATGCCAAAGATAAAGTCAGTATTTGCCAGAGAAATAATTGACAGCAGAGGTATACCTACCGTTGAAGTTGAAATAGAACTTCACTCCAATAATAATGGTTTATCTTCAGTTCCATCTGGTGCTTCAACAGGTAAATTTGAAGCTCATGAGTTAAGAGATGGAGAAAAAAATAGATTTTTTTCAAAAGGTGTGAAAAAGGCTGTTAATTTTATCAATACTGAAATAAAAGAGACTATCCTAGGGTTTGACGTAACAAACCAAAAAGAAATAGATGATATTTTAATTGATTTGGATGGAACAAAAAATAAAAAAAGATTAGGTGCTAATTCAATTCTTGCTGTATCTCTTGCATGTGCTAAAGCAGCATCAAATTTTTTAAATATACCTCTTTATAAATACATTGGAGGAATTCATAATATACTTCCTACACCAATGATGAACATAGTTAATGGAGGTTGTCACTCTAATAACAAACTTGATTTTCAAGAATTTATGATTGTTCCTTGTGGATTCAAATCTTTTAAAGATTCTCTAAGAGCAGGATGTGAAATTTTCAATTCTTTAAAACATATTTTGTCTAAGAAAGGCTTGTCAACTTCAGTTGGAGACGAGGGTGGCTTCGCCCCCGATATCTCTTCAAATAATGAATGTTTGGATTTAATAATCAAATCAATAGAAAATTCTGGTTACAAACCAGGTAAGGATGTTTTTTTGGCTTTAGATGTCGCTGCCTCTGAATTTTATCAAAAAAGTAAGTATTTTCTCTCCGGAGAATCATTAATTTTTAAAGCAGAAAGTTTGATCAAATATTATTCTGATTTAATTAATAATTATCCGATAATATCAATCGAAGACGGTTTAGACGAGGATGATTGGGAGGGATGGAAAATAATGACGTCTGAAATTGGTAAAAAATGCCAACTTGTTGGAGATGATTTATTTGTAACCTCCTCAGAAAGACTTAATACAGGTTTAGATAAGAAATGCGCAAATGCGATTTTAATCAAATTAAATCAGATAGGGACATTATCTGAGACAATTGAAACAATTGATTTAGCTAAAAATAACAATTTTAATACTATTGTGTCTCATAGATCTGGGGAAACTGAGGATACTTTTATTTCGGATCTTTCTGTTGGAATAGCTTCTGGTCAAATAAAGACTGGATCTTTGTGTAGATCTGAGAGAATTGCTAAATATAATCAGCTTTTAAGAATAGAGGACAGAAATGATAATATTAAATTTTCAGGATTAGAACCCTTTAAGAAGTTTTTAAAGTGAAATTTAAAAAAAATATCTTGTTTGTTCTTTACTTTGGAATTATTTTCTTTTTATTTTTTGAAATATTATTTAGTGAGAAAAGTATTTTTACATATTTTCAATACTCAGAAATTATAAGTTCTAACTCAAAAATAATTGAAAACAAGAAGGTAGAGCTCCAAAAACTAAATTCTTTTCTACGAAATTTCGAAAATTCATCAGAATTTAAAGAGTTGGTTGTGAAAGACAAATTGTTTTATAAAAATAAAAATGAAAAAGTAGTATTATATAACTTCAATTATTGATCATGATATTACCTTGTTCTATCATTTCAGTAACAGTTTGTTTAATAATTTCTTTTCTGTTTCCCGTTGTAAAATTCTTTTCAATAATTTTTAAAGAATTGTTGTATTTAACTCCAATAAAAACGGTTCCAATATTCTGATGATTGTCTAAAAGTTTAGGTCCAGCTTGACCAGTACAGGATAGAGATAGAACTTTCTTGCAAACTGAAAATTTTGATACTTTTTCAACCATTTGTTTTGCTACTTCTTTACTTATCACATTATCATTAACTTCTTTATCAGCTATTCCTAATATTTTGATTTTAGATTCATTGGAATATGTAACGATTGAATAATCAAATATCTTTGATGCATTTGTATACTTAACCAATTCATATGCAAACCTTCCCCCTGTTATTGACTCGGCAACACATAATTTTATATTTTTATTTAATAAACTGGAAATAAAAATTTGTGTTTTTTGATTAGATTGCATAATAAATTATAAAGAAAAAATTAACTAATATTCCAGCAGCCACATCATCCATTAAAACACCAGAAATATTTTTTTGATTATCAAAATAGCTTACTGGAAAGGGTTTTTTTATATCAAAAATTCTAAATAGGACGAAAGCAATTAAAAAATCCAATAATTTTTGGTCGCAAAAAATCAATGCAACTGCTTGACCTAAATATTCATCACAAACTACGAATTTTGGGTCCATATCTTTTTTTTTAATTAGAATAACTTTCAAAAGTAAATATGAAATTATAAAATAAATTACTAAACAGGCTATAAAAGAAAAAACAGATATTTGTGGTTTTATATACCAAACTAAAGGTAAAATAGTTAATGAAGCTAGGGTGCCAGGTGCTTTAGGGAAAAAACCGATTCCAAAACCAGCACAATAAAATGTTGCTATTTTATTAAAATTCATTATCTGAAATGGTCACTGATACTTGACAGGCAATACCTTCCTCTCTACCTACGAATCCCAGTTTTTCTGTAGTAGTCCCTTTCACATTTATAATATTTTTTTTTATTTTTAATGCTTTTGAAATGCTATCTATAAAATGGGTTTGATATTTTGAGACTTTTGGCTCTTCGCAGATTAGAGTAATATCAATATTATTAATTTTGTAATGATTTTTTAATAAAAGCTTTTCAGCAAACCTCATGAAGTAGATTGAACGTTTATTTTTCCATTTATCATTAGTTGGAGGAAAATGATTACCTATATCGCCAAGACATAGAGCACCTAAAATTGAATCTACTATGGCATGAAAACCTACATCAGCATCTGAATGACCATCTAAACTTTTATTGAATGGTATTTTAATTCCAAATAAAATTAAGAACTTACCTTTTTTGAATTTATGCACATCAAAACCTGTTCCAACTCTGATATTATTCATTTTCTCCCCCCCTTTAATAAATTTTTTTCCAAAATCTAAATCATCTTTAGTAGTGATTTTAAAATTAAAATTTTGACCATCTATTATTTTAATTCTTTTTATTGTTTCATAAAGTATCATTGAATCATCGGTATATTCCAAACTTTTTTGTATTTTATGTGCATTAAAAATTGAACTAAATTTAAATCCCTGAGGTGTTTGAATTGCTTTTAAATTTTTTCTAGAAATATTTACATAAGAGTTTCTTTTAACCTCTCGAACTGAATCATAAATATTTACAGCTGGTATTACACCATCGTTTTTACTTAAATCCTCTAGCATTAAATCAATTAATTCTTCAGAAAAAAAAGGTCTGACTGCATCATGTATAAAAACATACTTTGCATTAAATATTTTTGCGGTTTTTAAACCATTAAAAACTGACTTCTGTCTTGAAGTTCCACCTTCAATAACAACTATAGTTTTATTTTTATTAAACAATTCTTTAGTTTTTTCAACATATGACTTATGGCTAACAATTATAATCTTTTTAAATCTCTTAGAATTAATAAATTTATACACGCTCATTTCTATAATGCTGTTTTCACCGATTTTAAGAAATTGTTTGGGAGTTTTTGATTTAAACCTAGATCCTGTACCACCACTAAGTATTATTGCTATGTTATTTTTTTGCATGAAATAATGTAGTATAGATGTTGTATGAATTTATTTTTTTCAATTGAGGTAATTTCGTTTCTTAGTTTTATTTTATTTTCTCTTCTCTGTTTTACAAGGATAGAAAATAAAATTGATATAAATAAAATCACTTATTTGTTTAATCTGCTTTTAATGGTTTCAATAAGTTTATTCCAACATGTTATTTTTTTGGATTTAATTTCTAATAAATTGGCTTTGGTATTATCACTTTTTAATTTGATAGTTTTGTTTACATTCTTTTTATTGTCTACAATCTCTTTTCAATTTATTAGACTTAGAATTCTATTTATTCCTTTCTTTTTTATAATTCTAGTATTTAGATTTATAATCGCGTCATCATCTCTCGATGATATAAATACGATTAATTTATTCAACAATCAATTCTTAGTTATACATATTTTAACCTCTTTATTGTCTTATTCATTAATAACAATAAGCCTGGTGAGCTCGTTTTGCACCTACATTCAGGACTTATTCCTAAAAAAAATGAAATACAATAAAATTGTAAATGAATTTTTACCGTCAATGTATGAAAGTGAATTACTGGCAATTAGGTTTTTATATTTGACAATATTTTTTTTAATCATTTCATTAATTTCGGGTTTATATTATTTTATTGAAACGGGTGACAATTTAATTTATTTTTTTAACGAAAAAGTAATTTTAAGTTTGCTAACACTTTTTTTAACAATGTTAATAATTTTTGTTAGAATATTTAAAGGTTTATCTGGTCAAATGATTTTTAAGATGATTCTTTTATCATATGTTTTAATTAGTTTTTCATATTTTGGAATAAGATTGATTGCTTAATGATAAAAATAGATAATTTAAAAATTGAAAATAATTTTCTTCTTGCACCTATGTCCGGTGTTACTGATTTTCCTTACAGAGAAATCGTAAAAGATTTCCAGCCTGGGTTGGTTTTTTCAGAAATGATTGCTAGTAGGGCACTTATCGCTCAAAACTTAAAAACACTTAAAATGATAAAGAAAAATAATAAATTTATTTCAGCCATACAAATTGCAGGATGTGATCCTTCTATTATGGCAGAGGCATCAAAGATTTGTGAAGCCAATGGAGCCGACCTAATCGACATTAATATGGGATGTCCTGTGAAAAAGGTTGTAAATGGATACGCTGGCTCTGCACTTATGAAAGATGAAATGTTAGCTTCAAAAATTTTAAAATCTGTTGTGAATGCAGTTAAAATTCCAGTTACGCTTAAAATGAGAAAGGGCTGGGATGATAACTCTTTAAATGCTCCAAAAATATCCGAAATAGCTGAAGAATCAGGTATAAAAATGATAACTGTTCACGGTAGAACTAGATGTCAGATGTATAAAGGAAAATCAGACTGGAAATTTATTAATAAAGTAAAAAAAAGTGTAAAAATTCCTGTACTAGTAAATGGAGATATAAATGATGTTGAAGATGTTAAGTCTGCTCTTGAAGATTCAAAAGCTGATGGGGTGATGATTGGAAGAGGCTCATATGGAAAACCATGGATTTTCAAGGAATTAAATTGTGGTGTTGAAAACTTTAAAATAAAATCTGATAAAAAGAAGGAGATAATATTGAAACATTTTGAGTTAAATTTACAACATTATGGAAAAGAAGTGGGTATAAAATCTTTCAGAAAACACCTAGGATGGTATTCTAAATCAATTGAAAACTCCAACGAATTTAGATTTAAGATTAATAAAAGTACAAATGAAGTAGAGTTAAAAAAACTGATAAATGTTTTTTTTTAAAATTATTAATGTCAGATAACCCCCCCATAGTTTTGTTTAAAGCTATCTTTGATTCTTTCCCAGATCCAATGGTTGTTGCAGACAAAATGAATTATAAAATTAAAACTACCAATATTGAATTTCAAAATTTGTATAGAAAAAGTAATAAATTTTTAATAAATAAAAATCTAAAGGATATTTTATTTGATTGTAAATTTTTATTTTTAAATCTAAGTGAAGTAAACAAAGACGATGGAGTTTTAGTTATCAATGAGAAAATTAAAATTAATAAATTTGAATATTTTGTTAAATGTTTATTTTCAAGAGATTTAAATAAAGATTTTTTAATAATTTTTTCCAATATAGAAAAACCTAGAGATTCAAATGATTTTAATTTAGATTACCTAAATGAAATTTTTAGTATTCTTTCACATGAAGTAAATAACCCAATTTCATCAATTAAACTTGCTGCTGATTTATTAAAAAAAAAACATAAAAATATTGATAATGAACTAATTCAAATAATTAAATCTGAATCTACAAGAATTACCAGATTATTTTCAAATTTCATTTACCCTAATCTTGAAAATTTTACTAAAAAAACTAACGAAAATATTCATCAATTAATTAGACTAAGTTTATTTAAAATCAAACAACTCCCATCTAATTTAAAAATAATTGAGGAATTTGATCCCTCACTACCTTTAATAAGAATTCATAGAGATTTAATATTACAAGCATTGGACAATATTTTCATAAATGCTTACGAGTCTTCTAACTTAAATTTAAATTCATACTTAAAGATAAAAACAAGATTTGTTATTGGTGAAAGCATTAAGATTCCAAATATTAAGGGTTATTTAAAAAAAAATTGCATTAGTTTGATTGTTTCAAACAATGGGGTTCAAATATCTGAGGATATTTTAAAAAAAATATTTCTCCCCTTTTTTTCTACAAAAAAGAGAGGATCAGGTATAGGCTTATTTATAGTAAAAAAAATAATTAATGATCATGATGGTACGATTGATATACAATCAAAAGATGGAATTACTTCGGTAAATATTGTTTTACCATTCTAAAGAAATGCAAAAAAAAATTCTCATAATTGACGATGATCATGCTCTTAAAAAAGTAATGATTAAAGCGCTTAGTACTTCTAAAATAAATATTAAAACAGTTTCATCAGTTTCTGAGGGTTGGTTGATTATAGAAAAAGAAGATTTTGATCTAGTGATTTGTGACGTTGTTTTACCTGATGGAGACGGTTTGGAGTTAGTTAAAAAATTAAAAAATAAAAATACTCATTTGGAATTTATTATTATTAGTGCTCAAAATAATATTTTAACAGCAATTAAAGCTGACCAGTTGGATGTTTTTGAATATATTCCCAAACCACTCGATTTAAATGATCTTATAATTTCAGTTGATAGATCTTTAAAGAAAAGGTCTAAGGATATTGATACGTTCAAGATTGAAGAAAATCTTCCAATGATAGGTACATCTCCTTCTATGCAAAATGTGTATAAAAATATTGCAAAAATAACAAAAACAAATTTTTCTGTCCTTATCAATGGAGAATCAGGAACGGGAAAGGAATTAGTTGCAAAAACAATTCATAACTTCAGTGACAGAGCCGAAAAACCTTTTACGGCTATAAATATGGCTTCGCTGCCTAAAGATCTAATTGAAAGTGAATTATTTGGTTATGAAAAAGGAGCTTTTACTGGAGCAGATAAAAAGACAAAAGGGTTTTTTGAGAAAGCGTCAGGAGGAAGTTTATTTCTCGATGAAATAGGCGACATGCCATACGATGTTCAATCAAGATTGTTAAGGGTTTTACAATTTGGTGAATTTACCAGAGTAGGAGGAAGAGAATTAATAAAAACTGATGTAAGAATTATTTCTGCAACTAATAAAGATTTACTATCTTCAATTCAACAAGGAAACTTTAGGGAAGATTTGTATTACAGATTAAATGTAATAAATGTGTCTCTTCCACCTTTAAGAAAAAGAGAAAATGATATTATATCAATTGCAAGACATTATTTATCAATTTACTCTAAAAGCAGAAAACAGTTTGACAGTTCAGGTATTAGTTTTCTAAAGAAATACCATTGGCCTGGTAATGTTAGAGAATTAGAAAACCTACTTAAAAGAGTTTCTGTACTATCTTCGGATGACATCATTAATTCGATTATTTTAGAGGATTTTATAGATTATGAAATGGAAAAAATAATTACTAATAAAAACGTAAATAATAAATCAGAAAAGGAAAATTTAAGAACTTATCTTGATGGTTTTTTAAATAATTTTTTTAATACATTAAGTAATAACAATGAAAATATTGGCTTACATGATAAATTCATGGATGAATTTGAGAGACCTTTAATTATAAAATCGCTTGAATTTTGTAGAGGCAATCAAATTAAAACTTCAAAGATTCTTGGTATTAATAGAAATACACTAAGAGCAAAAATAAAGAAGTTGAATATTCCACTTAAATATGGAAAAAAATGATCAATTCTAAATTTTTCGAAATTATTAATAAAAATGACAAGTTAAATATTTTTTTTTTATTAGTTTTTTTTTCTTCTTTTATTTTAAGTTTTCTAATTTTTTTAACTTTATCAGGATATCTATCAAATCTTGAACAAATTGAAAACGTTTCAAAATTAATTTCGGCAAATTTTATATTAATAGTTGTTTTAATTCTAATTTCCGTAAAGAAAATTAAAGAAAATTTTAATCAAGAAAAACTCAAATCAAAGTTTAAGATACATTTCACTTCATTGTTTATTGTAATAACTTTGATACCATCAACTATAATTACAATTTTTTCACTAATATTTTTTGACCAAGGTATTAAAATTTGGTTTAACGATAAAATTAAAAAAGTAATAAATGGTTCTAAAAATATATCTGAATCATACTTTAATGAACATATTAGCAATATAAAAAACGATATTTTATTTATTAAAAGTGAGATCAACAATGAAAAAATTGTTTTTTTTACTGATAAAACTAGGCTGACAGAATTTCTAAGTTATTTTACTGAAATTAAAGATTTAGATGAAGCAATTATATTTGAAAGTTCAGGACAACTTTTAGCCAAAGTTGGATCATTTCTTATTGAATCTGAGACTGCACCTCCTTTATGGTCTTTTTTAATTGCTGATGAGGGTGATATAGCTGTATTTCCAAACAATAATAAAACAAAAGTAAGAGCATTGATTAAAATTCAGCGTGCTATACCAACTTATTTATTTATTGGTAAAGATGTTGATTCAAATGTTTTAGGTAGAGTTGAATCAGTTGACGATACGGCAACAGAATATTTAAGTATAACAAAAAGATTAGATGATTTTCAGTTTAAGTTCAATCAATTATTTATAGCTATCAATTTTTTAATGATTCTTCTTGCTATGTGGTTTGGGCTTAAATTCTCTAACAGAATAATAGAGCCTATTATGCAAATTATTCTTGATTCAGAAAAAATTATTAAAGATGATTTTTCAACAAGAATAAGAGTTTTTAAGGGTAACAATGAATTTAATATCTTATCAAATGTGTTAAATAAAATGTTAGATATTTTAAATGATCAAAGGAATAAACTATACAAAGCTAAAGAAACAATAAATTTGAGAAGAAAGTTTACTGAGAATATATTAAACAATGTAAGTACCGGTATAATTTATGTTGATTTGAATAACAAGGTGTTAATGAGCAACAAAAAATGTCAAGAAATTTTCAATAAAAAAATTACAAAAGATTTCTTAACTGAAAAAATTATTCCTATAGATTTTATTAAGCAGATAAAAAAAAATAAATTTCAAAATTATGAACATCAAATTCGACTTTCTATCAACGATAAGCTAAAATTTCTAAGTATAAGAATGGCAGAAATTTTAGAAAAGAATACTTTAAAAGGTTTTGTAATTAATATTGATGATGTGTCAGAATTAGTTTCAGCTCAAAAACATGCTGCATGGTCAAACGTTGCAAGGTATATGGCACATGAAATAAAAAATCCTCTAACTCCTATCAAGTTGTCTGCCCAGAGATTAGAAAGGTTAGATATAAATAAAAGCAAAACTAATGAGACTTTCTTAAACTGTATCGAAACAATAAAAAGACAAGTAAACAATATTCAAACATTGGTAACAGAATTTTCAAATTTTGCAAGAATGCCTGAAAGCGAATTTAAAGAAGAAAAATTAAACTCTATTATAGAGAATCAAATCAATACAATAAAAATGCTTGATAAAAATATTGAATTTATTTTTATAAATCATTTTAAAAATTTAAAAATTAATTGCGATAGAAATCAACTTGGTAGAGTGTTTCTAAATTTATTTAAAAATGCTTTTGAATCGTCAAAAAAAAAAAAAAAAATTATCTCAGTTAAA
>MDTB01229733.1_pt1 | contig 10474 bp, 19 predicted proteins | sample 811161 | NCBI WGS metagenome assembly MDTB01 (sample SAMN05326650, study PRJNA326480) | marine metagenome | isolation source: seawater | place: Mediterranean Sea | collected 2009
AAAGCAATCTCTGGTGAAATGATGGTTGTTCTTTGGAATAAAGTATCTGCTAGCGGTAACGTTGGGAATATTCAACAAATGCATAAACTACTTGGTAATGAGGTTGTAAGAGCTGTTCAGGCTTCTAGAAATCTTGGCAAATAAAGTTAGGGCTTAAGCCCTTTCTTTTCCAAGAAATTTTAAAATCTCGCACCAGTAAGATACATTATATATGTAACCAACAAGGAGTAACCATGTCAAAAGGTAAAAACAATGTGAACGATGCGCTCGTTGCAAAAGAAGTCACGCAAGAAGAGATCGATGCTTTCGATTTGTCTCCACACCTCATCCGTCTATTATGGGATGAACCATTCTTTTCAAACGTCTTACGCGGGATTGAAAAAATTAAAACCGACCGTATTCCAACAGCCGGTGTATCTGCCCAAGGTGGTGATGTTCGATTTTGGTGGAACCCTGAATTTCTTGCCGGACTTAATCCAGAAGAAGTTAAAGGTTTACTTAAGCACGAATGCTATCACCTTATTTTTGAACATACAACTACCCGCAAGCATGAACCTCACATTATCTGGAATTACGCTACAGACTTGGCTATTAATTCTTTAATTGATGAATGTGAATTGCCTGAAGGCGGTCTTATTCCTGGTAAAGCATTTAAGCAATTAAGCGAAGAACAGGTTGAACAGATGGGTGAAAAAGCAGCTGCTCGCTACGCTAAAGTAAGTGAAAAAATTGCTTCTTTTCCCAAGAACAAACATTCTGAATGGTACTTCGGCGAGTTGATGAAAGACCCTGAAGTCAAAAAAGCTATCGAGTCTGGTGAAAAGATGGGTGGTAAGTCTTTAGCTCAAGCTCTTGCCGATGGTGATATTGAAATTGATGAAGATGGTAATCTTGTTGATAAAGACGGAAATCCAGTTACTGTTGTTCCGGGTACTTCTGATGAGCATGGTGAATGGGGCGAAGGTTTGACTGAAGAGCAAAGAGAATTGGTTAATGGAAAAATCAAACAAGCTCTTGAAAATGCAGTCAAAGATTGCGACTCCAAGAATTCATGGGGATCTGTGGGCGCTGAGATGAGAAGTAAGCTTCGTGAGATGATTACAAACGAAATCCCTTGGCAATCAGTTCTTAAGCAATTCTGCGGCATGTCTAGACGAGCAGATAGAGCTTCTTCTATTCGGCGCATCAATCGTAAATATGCCGGCATCCATCCAGGTCAATACCGAGATTACAAAGCAAGTATCGCAGTTTATCTTGATCAATCAGGTTCTGTATCCGACTCTGATCTTGAGCTTTTAGCTGGTGAGTTAAGTGGATTGGCTAAGCGAGTTGAATTTACCTTGTTTAACTTTGATACTAGTGTAGATGAAAAATCAGAACGTACCTTAAAGAAAGGTAGAAGTGTTAGACTTGAACGTACTAGATGTGGAGGAACAGATTTTAGATGTGTCCAAGACCATGCAAATAAAAACTCAGGTAGATTTGATGGTTACCTGGTTCTCACAGATGGTTATGCACCAAACCCTGGTGGTGCTAATCGTTTAAAACGTGGCTGGGTTATTGTTCCAACGGGCCAGCTACAATTTAAAAAATCAAACAGAGATTTTCTTATAAAAATGAAAAATTCGACGAAAAACGGAGGCTAGTATGTCGGTTTTTGAGGCCATGGCGAAGATAGAAAAGTACTTGACGCATTGTCCATCTAATAAAACAAGGATTGAAGCAAAAAAAGACTTTGCTTTAGCTATTAAAGAAATAATCGAAATTGGTTATACATGGGGTAGAAACCATCAAGTACCTTTTGATTATTCTAATTTAGATTTAAACGATTTAAATAGGCTTTTAAAGTTTGTACAAAAATGAACTTACCTATTGCTAAATTAATTGTTTTAAAAAACCTGGAATACTGTGGTTCTTTAACTAAGGGCAATTTAGGAATATCAGTAACCTTAATTGATTTAGTATTAGAATCTCTTCTAGAAGAAAATTTAATTGAAATCAATGGTATCTTTGTTACCATAACTTCGAACGGTCTAAATTTATTTTAGACCGTTTTCTTCTAAGAAAAGCAAGATATTGTGAAGGCCAACGCCAAAAGTGATATGTTCAAAATCAGTCATAACAGCTGATATGATTGCTACGACTTCTCCGTTTTCGTTATAGATAGGTGAACCAGATGATCCTCCAACCGTTGGTATATTATATAAATGGTTTCCCTCAGCATCTATTCCGCCCATGTATCCATCAAAGTGGTGGAGAGTACCAGGTATAAAGACTCCAAGCGGATATCCAGAGTATTTTATTTTGTCACCGTTGTCCGGAGATTCTTTAGCAATTTTTGCGATAGGAAGAATTTTTTTAATTTTTACCAAACACAAGTCCTGCGTTTTAGATACCGCAATTGGGTTTGCAGGTATTTCTAAACCTTCAATAGTTACAACAGAAAATTTAGTTTCAAACCCGGTTTTATCTGACAAGGGTTCACAGACATGTCCTGCTGTCATGACGATAGTACTATTTTCATGATAAGCAATACCAAATCCTGTACCAGAACTTTGAAATCCGACTTGCATTCCTCCGATTTCTAAATTTACCATAACCATCAAAGTTGCTCTATTGGCATCCACTCTATTAGGCATTTGGTTGCTTTTAATTTTTCCGATATTTGGAATTTTTCCGCAACAAGAAATTGCTCCAAAAAACAATATTACAAAAAATACTAAACGCTTAAGTGCACCCCATTTTATCCATTTCACTATTAATCTCCCCAGAATAAATTGTAAAACCCCACAAATTTAAGTATTATAGAGATATAACAATAGGAGGTGTTTTTTGAAAAAAATAGTTTTATTTGACATGGATGGTACTTTAACGCCAGCCAGGCAAAAAATGAGTTGGCAAGTTTTAGATGTTTTATGTGATCTTCAAAGAGAGGGTTTGGAAATTGGTATTTTAACCGGTTCTGATCTAGACTACATAAAACAGCAATGTGATATAATGTTTGATGTTAGTCCAGTTGACCCTTTTCAAATTCATTATTTGCCGTGTAACGGCACTAAATATTATTCCTTAAAATCAAATGGATTTATTCCAAAATATGAAAAGAACATGAGAGAAAAATTAAAAGAAAAAGAGTGGAGACGACTTATTCAATTACTGTCTAGTCTTCAATCTTCAGTTACTAGGGTATATAGAAATATTCCAATGACAGGTAATTTTATTAATTATAGAGGATCTACAATTAATTGGTGTCCAATAGGTCGGCAAGCTACAGATGAAGATAGAATGGAATGGTGTTTATTGGATCAAAAACAAAACATTAGAAAAAATTGGTTAAATATTGCAAGGCAAGGTTTAGATAACGCTGGCCTTAAAAATGTAGTAATAAAATTAGGTGGAGATACTTCGTTCGATATATATCCGGAAGGCTGGGATAAGACTTTTGGTTTTAAAAACTTTTCTGACTATGATAAAGTTTATTTTGTAGGCGATCGATGTGGCCCAAACGGAAATGATAGAGAAGCGTATGAACTTGCTGGAGATTTAGGGTATAATACGGAAGGACCAGAACAAACGATAGATATTGTTAAAGAGATTATTGAAAATGAAAAAGAGTCTAAAATTTAAAATAGGTGATCTAGTTAGATTTAATTCACATGATCTTAAAGAAAAAGAATCGATTGGTTTAATAATTGGTACTGAAAAGATTCAATTTGGTTATGATGAAATGGTTTATCATAAAATATATACCTACAAAAATGAAGTTAAAGATGTATACAGAAATCTAATAAAGGAGAAGATCTGTGAGTAAAAAAATAAAAAGTAAAAAAAATAATGATGCACAAGATGAACAGGAAGAAGTTCAAATAGAACATTTTATAGACCAAGGCCATCAATTAGCTGTACAGGAAAAATGGCAGATGGTAGAACTTAAGACTAGTATTCTAACTATGTCTAAAGAAATACTTGAAAGAAATGCTGCACTTAAGTGGGAACAGGATAAAACACGTGGGTTAAGTGTTGACCATGAAGAAATAATTGAAGTTGCAAAAGATATTTTAGAGTTTATCTTAGAATAACATTAAACATGATTGCGAAGAGCTTTAAAATTGGTCAACTAGTGACATGCTTACCAGAATATGATATCACAGCTATGCCAAAATTAGTTTTGCCATTTGAAGGTATCGGAATTATAATAGAAATAAAATGGCCTGATGCAGCTAAAATTTATACAAATAAAGGTGAAATAATATGCCTAAAAACAGAAAAACTAAAATCCGTAAAATTAAAGAAGGTAACCTAATAAAAGTTAGAGCATCTTCTGATATTAGAATTCGTATACAAGACCCAGACTTAGGACACTTAGACGAAGTTTACTTAGACGGAGAATCTATTGTTGGTGTTGTTACTAAACTCTGGCCTTCGGATTATAGTGTAAGAGAAATAGAAATAATGAGCTCCGGGAATTTTCTTTTACTTACTACAAATAATGGTGTAAACGATAGTATTGAGGTTTTATCATGATTACTGCTATGGGCGACGTAATGCGGCGGGCATACGAAAAAGGCTGGATAACTACGAGAGATGGAAACATCTCTCTTCGCCGTAAAGGATCTAATATAATGTACGTTACTCCAAGTGGGTGGCGTAAGACCATTATTCACCCGGAGCACATGATAAAAATTAAATTTACGCCAGCAGGCTTGAATATTTTAGACGATCATGCTAAACCATCTGGTGAACTTGATATGCATGCCAAGCTTCAAAGATACCACAAAAAAACAAGGGCGGTTGTTCATCTCCACCCAACAAATATTATCGCAGCAATGTATGCAGGCTGGGATTTGCAAGATTTAGCGGCAGAGTTTCCTGAAGTTTCTCGATACACTAAAGTCGGTCCGGCGACTCCGGTACTGCCGGTAACGTCACAAGAATTAGCTGAAGCTACATTTGCTGCTATGACAAAATCAGATAGTAATATACTTATTTATGATATAATTGGCCAGGCTAACCATGGAGTATGTGCGGTCGGCCCAAATCCATGGGATGCCTATGAACATATTGAAAGACTTGAGCATATATGCGAAATAGCGCTGAAGTCTGGGAAAAGACCGCCAGAATAGGTGATCTATGTTGGTGTAAAATAAGTAATTTAGACAAGTACCATGTTGGGATAGTTCTAGATATAATAAATTTTGATTATTGGAACCCAACTAAAAAACCTAATTGGATATATTCTGTATGGTCTAACGGCAGATTTTATCTATTAAACGGTAACAAAGTAGATAAAATTTAAATGCTCTTTGGTTAACATATATTTATTTATATGTTGGGAGAGGGCAAATTAAATTATGGGTATACAATGATCCGAAGCTAGGAGACCTTGTTTATGTCTTGGAAGGTGCAAGGCACGAAATAGGTTTAGTTGTTGCAATTGATGGAAGTCCTTGGCATAAACATATTCAAGATTGGATGTATTATATACTTATGCCGGATGGCAATATAAAAAAATTAAGAGGTTGGCGTGTCGAAAAAATTAAAAACGGTGATTATTGATGAATGTGACATTAACGACTGCTGTTGGGTAATATTAAGGCATGAAACAAAACCGGTTTTTGGTACTATAGTTCAAAAACATGAAACAGAAAATGCAATACAGGTTATGACTAACAATTTAGGCTTTAGAACAGTTCCTTGCAATCACGCTTTTTGGGATGAAAAGGATGCAAAAGAATTTAAGAAATTAAAAAAATAATTTGTAAAATAACGTTTTTCCTTTTAAAATATATTTCAGGAGGAAGAATGAACAACTATCAACCACATTTCCCATACCAGACTCCAAGGGCTGAACAGACTAAGGCTATTGAATTTGCTTTAAAGGCTTTTAAGGATAAAAAATTCGTTATAGTAGAAGCCGGCACCGGTGTTGGAAAGTCTGCTGTTGGACTTACAATAGCAAAAACAATTTCCAACAATGCTTATTTTATTACAACCCAAAAAATACTCCAGCACCAATACATGGAAGATTTTAAGGCCCATGGGATGCTATCTTTAAAGTCATCAACCAATTTTAGATGCCAGTACTATAAAGGTAAAGATTGCAGCCAAGCACTTAGAGAATTAAAGGTTTCAAAAGACCACAAATTTAAAGCCTGTTGTGGTGGTGGGTGTGTTTATAAAAAAGCCAAAAGAGCATTCATAGCTAATCCATTAGGGATTACAAACTTTGCTTATTTTTTAGCCGAAACCAACTATTCACAACAGCTAGAACCGAGAGAACTATTGGTTGTCGATGAGGCACACAATATTGAAACCCAGATATCTAATTTTGTTGAAGTTGCAATCACAGAGAATTTTGCAACAAAAGTACTTAAGCTAAAAATACCCGATAATTTGACAACAGACAAACGTGTCGTTGATTGGGTTACTAGCATATACTATCCTGCATTATGCCGTTTAAAAAACCACATGGAACAGCAGATAGAGAAATTTAGTCTTAAGTCTAAGATGTCCGAATTTATTACTCTGGCTAAAAGATTCGAATTGATTGATAAACACGAGTGTAAGGTTGCTAGGTTCCTGAAAGAGTATGATAAAGATAACTGGGTAATGAATGTATCCAATACAGACGTCCGCGGAGATAAAAGATTTGAATTTAAACCCATTGATGTTGCTCCTTTCACCGAAGAATATCTTTTTAAAAGCGGAGAAAAAGTTCTAATGATGTCTGCGACCATTATTAATAAAGAAGCTTTCTGTGAAGTTCTAGGGATTAAAAAAGAAGACTGCGAATTTATCTCTATTCCTTCTCCGTTTCCAATAGAAAATAGGCCAATATTTATAAGCCCCATAGGCTCGATGTCTATGAAAAATATTGATCGGACATTGCCTCTTTTAGCAAAAGCCGTAAAAGCGATACTTAAAGAACATAAAAATGATAAAGGAATCATTCACTGTCATAGCTATAAAGTTGCAAATTATTTAAAAAGAAATATTCGAAGCAATCGATTATTATCACACGATTCTAGCAATAGAGATAAAGTATTATATAGACACATGAAGGAAAAAAGACCAACAGTACTTTTATCTCCGAGTATGACAGAAGGTGTCGATCTTAAAGGTGACACCAGTAAATTTCAGATAATATGTAAAGTTCCTTATCCGTACCTAGGTGATAAATTAATTCGTAAAAGAATGAACAAATGGAAATGGTGGTATCCTTTACAAACGCTAAAAGTTATTATACAATCAGTTGGAAGATCGGTAAGAACTAAAGACGATCAAGCAATAACATACATTTTAGACGGCGATTGGGAAAGATTTTATTCTAGAAACCGAGAGTTGTTTCCGGAAGATTTTCGTAATAGCATTTTGAGGTAAAAATGGCAATAGTTAAAAGTATTAAAGACCTTAGGACATTTCTTTCTGAGGGTAGCAATCAAAGGCCGGTATATATGACTTCTGGCGGTTTTGACCCGATTCATATTGGTCATGTAAGGTGCATTAAAGGCACTGTTGCAAGGGCTAAGAATAAAGACATACATCCATGGCAAATGATAGGACTAGTCGTTGTTGTGGTTAATGCTGATTCTTTCCTTGAAAGAAAAAAAGGTTATGCGTTTATGCCATTAGAACAGCGAATGGAAATCGTTGATTCAATTGAAGGAGTAGATTTTGTTGTTCCTTGGGAAACAGCAGAAGCGGACCAAACAGTAATAGGTGCCCTAGATATTCTAAGGCCGCAATTCTTTACAAAGGGCGGTGATAGATTTGACGCTAGTACAATCCCGGAATGGGATATATGTCAAAAAATAGGCTGTGAAATTATTACCGGTGTTGGTGAAGGTGGTAAAATTCAAAGTAGTTCCGAATTAATTGAAAGAGCAAGGCTATATAAAAACCAGAGGAGTATAATTTGAATTTGCCAAAAAATAAATTAGTTCATATTTTTGACTTTGATGAAACACTTTGCAAGACAAATGCATTAATAAAAATAAATGACCTAGAGCAAAACATATCTTTTGAAATGCATCCAACAGATTATCCAAAATGGAGAGAAGAAAGGTGGGTTGAAAGATATCCGAATCGATATGTTATGGACTTTAGTAATTTTCAAGGATATCCAATTTACGGAGAGCCTATTCATGGTACGCTTAGATTATTAAAAATTTTGTTAACCTCAGAAGAAGATCTATGCGTTATTGTCACCGGGAGGGACGAACTAAGCGGACCTCGTGCATGGCTTTTAAATAGCGATGTTGATGTTGATAAAATGATTCTTATGTGTTCTGGTGACCCAAATAAAAAAATGTGTTACGAGTCTGTCATAAATACTCTGCAGCCAAAGAAAATAATTATTTATGAAGATTCAACAATTTATATTGACCAATGTAAGGAAATTTGTGACAAATATAAAGTTGAATTTGACTTTAGGTTAATAGGTGAATAATGAGCGCAAAATTTGAAATGAACCAAAAGCCATTTGGAATGGAAATACTATGGGCTGAAACAGAATCATATATAGGAAAGTGTATATATTTAAACCCAGGTGAAATACTAGGTTTAAGGTATCATAAAAAAAATTATTTTACTATTTATTCTTTAACTGGTGGGTTAAGAGTTTGGAAAAGCTCTTCTTCTAAAGATTTTATTGATCTTGAACCAGGTAAATCTTTTCATGGTGAACCTATGAAAATGTTTCGAATGTCAGTACCGGAAGGCCAAGATTACCCAACTGTTTTTGTACAGGTAAGCACAAATTTTCCAGAAGATCTAATAACTGTAGAGAAAAAAGTTCATTGCTCATAATTAGTCTACAGCTATGTAAGGAGTAATCGATGCTAATTAAAGAAAGTAATTTAAGAAGTGTTATAAGAAAAATATTGATTGAAAAGAAATTTCATCAATTACCGGGTTATGCAAAAAATAAAGAATTAGAAATATATGACCAGTTAACAGATCCTACGAATAGTGACCTTAGGAATGATATATTTGACATAATAGATAGTTCTTATGAATATCTTGGTGGTAATACAGACATTGAAGAACCTGGCCATTTAATGGATCCATCCAGAAACGACTACATATATTTTAAAGGCTGGGATATTGACGACGATCCGGAAGCAGATGTAGTTAGGGGCATGAAGCCTAAATGTGGAAAGATTAAACTAGCGCTGTCGGCTACCGATGGTACTCCTGCTGCAAAAGAATTTGGTGTATCTGATACAACACGCAGGTTAATGCAGCCAGGTAATTTTGCAGAAATGAGCGGTGCTGCAGCAGTAGTCCAGTTTAAAGCCGGTGTTTTATGTTATTTAAAAGAACCTACGGTACGAGCAAATTTACCAGGAAAAGATATCATTTGGTTTGGTTCTCACCCTTACTTTTCATCTGATGAAGAACTATTGGCAAAGGGAGTTGATCCAGAGATAATTAAAGAACTTGAGATTGAAGCAAGAAAATCCAAACAATATGGCCCTGATGGAGAATACGACGGCTGGTACGTTAGAATTTTAGGTGATGAAATGCATGCTAAAATTATGTTAGGAACTCCTTAAGTGGAGGAAACAGTGGCTGGATCTGGTTTTATCATATATCGCAGGTTTCCTAGTGGTATTAAAATTTTAGGTTTATTAGGGCCAGAATTCCATAGGATTAGGTGTAATGGAGATTTTGATATTCCTAAAGGCACTATTGATTTTGGAGAAACGCCATATCAAACTGCTGTTAGAGAAGCAGAAGAAGAAGCCGGGTATAAAATTACACCTAATACAATTACTGCTGGTCCATGGATAGGTGGACATTTAACTATTTGGATGGCAGAAGTACATACAGACCCTGTTCTAATTCCTAATCCACATACTGGTATAATTGAACATGAAGGATGGGAATGGATTGATCCTGAAAGGTTTATAAGCATTTGCTATAATTACTTACAACCATGTATAAAATGGTCAATTGGAGAAATAAATGATTTGGTCTAGAATAAAACATGCTTTAAAATTCGGAATCGTAATTCAGAATAGTAAAATACCTGGATTATTGTCATGGTTTATTAATATCCAAGCAATTACAATATATCCTTTTATTATATTTAGAAATGAAACAGATGAACAAACCATAAACCACGAAAGAATACATATCTTTCAACAAAGAGAATTACTGGTTCTGCCTTTCTATATTTTATATGTTTGGTACTGGCTTTCTAACAAATTTTTCTATAAAGATGATTCTAGATTGGCATATTACAATATACCTTTTGAAGTCGAGGCTTATCAAAACGACCAAAACATGGGGTATCTATTTAATAGAAAGTCTTTTAATTGGTTGAATTATTTCATAAAGAGATAGTCACCTATTATTAACAAAAATACAATAGTCCATATTATTATCAGTGGTATTGCATATTTATCTGTATCACTGGAGAAAAAATGGGAAGCGTCTTTAGCCACCATAGTACAAATGCGGATCGGTC
>MDTB01151832.1_pt1 | contig 10473 bp, 7 predicted proteins | sample 811161 | NCBI WGS metagenome assembly MDTB01 (sample SAMN05326650, study PRJNA326480) | marine metagenome | isolation source: seawater | place: Mediterranean Sea | collected 2009
AAATTGATTAAAAAAAGAAACATTAACACCAATTAATAAGGCAAATAATACAATGGCAAAAATACGCGTTTTCACTGAATCATAATAGCAAGTTAATGTGACAGATTCAAAACCAATGAACTCGGTATTAACATTTTTAAACAGGCAAATTTAACCAAAATTTGATGACAAGGCATCGTTTAAACACTTTAAATCATATGTTTAAAGAAAATGATGTAAGAAATTAGTAAAAAAAATTGAAAAAGTTTGAAATAAAATGAATAATTAAAAAAATATAATCGGAAGTCTAAATTTAAATGATGTTAAAAACACTAAGTGCAAACTTTAATGATAATATAGATGGCTCTAAAGGCACACGAGAACCCATTTCCCCACGAATAGGTGCATCCACACATTTTTTAAATCGACTAGCGACAACAAATGAATCAGAACCCTCACAAAAAAATCATTTGGAAATTGTTAAAAATGATACTGCAGACATCATAATTAGGGCACTGAATCAAAAATCCGCTGAATATAAAATTATTTTGATCAGTGAAATTTCAATTGATAAGGTTAACTGTCACGCAACAAAGAATGGAAAAAGGAAAAATTATATCATCGACCTTAAAACATGGGATATAAAAAGCGAAAAAACTTCAACAAGCTGGTGTCGAACAATATTAACGAAAGATCGGTCAAAATTTGAACAAATAATTATGGATTATTTAATTAATCATACCGATCAATCTAACTCAGAACTAGAGAAAATGATCAATGCAAACTTAGAAAAAACTGACAGCGCTCTTTATAACCAGCAAAATATCAACGATAACGAATTAAAGGTACCATTCAAAACAAACGCGAATAATACCAATTTATTAATTTTTGAGCGTAAAAAACAAATAATAATATTGAAATATAAAAGAATTGACTCACAAAAAAATGAAAGATGGGAGCAATATAAAAAAATTGACTTACCAGAAGAAAAAAGATGGAAATTAGAGAAACTAATCCAATTAAATGAAAAGGCAATCACGAACCTCACTTTCTTAAGTAAAGATAGCCATAAAATACCACCCGAAACCATTTTAAGATTATTATTAAAAAAGTATGGCCAACTTTTTGTTAGTAAAAACCCATCAAACATGAACAATAAAACAATCACTGCAATATGCCCAACAGAACACTTTGCGCTAGATAACACCAAAATTGAAGAACAATTCAGAGAAATTCTTGAAATACCCGACAGTCCAAAACAGTACAACATAACAGAAACTCGCTATGGACGTTCAGATACGATAGATTCAATTTTAAAAAGCGTTGGAATAAGCCGAGAAAAAAACGTTAGGTACCCAATTCAATGGAATGAAGAAGGAAATGTCACAAAAAGTATCGCACATTCCAACAACGATTTTTACACCGAGCAAATAATTAAAAATGAAACCGATAAATTAAATTTCCGATTATTAATCGATGGTGCTCAATCGGCTACTAACAAAGACTACCCACACGCAAAAAAAATCCATGATTTTTTTAAAAGTAAGGATGGCATCAATCTGTTAACAGATCGTGTTATCTCAGAACTTTTAAAAAGAAATATAGACCAAGCGATCATGGAACTATCTGAAATGGTTCGAAAAAAACTATCTGAGCAATACAAAAAAGATGAGTTTACATTTTGCATGTGCATTCAAGTCAATGACATCATTCATACATTTTTTCGCGGAGATACACATGCACTGTTTCATTTACAAAATGGAAATACGTTTTGGTTGTCACCTGATTCAACAAATACGGACTCGAATCATTCGTCATCAGAAAACTTAAGTACAAGCACACATTCTACAGCCGCTTTAAGCATTGACGAATCAAACCACGACATATCCTATACTGCGGATCCAAGTGGCATTCGACCAAGTGGTGAATGGCAACTGAGCCATACAGAATTAAGATTAAGTGGTAATGGAATTTTAACCATGTTTTCTGACGGACTCGGTGATTTAATTATTGATAACGCGGGAAGAGAAAAACAAAATAATTACACACAAAGTAAAACATTTACAAAAATTGATTTGCAAGGGTTTCGAGAAATTTTTAAATGCTCAAAAGATTCAGCACAAAAAACATTTCATTTACTGATGATGTTTCACAATCATTTAAAACAATTTAAAAAAGATGATTTATCGGTAATTGTAAGTGACATTAAACCACCACCAATATTAGAAGATTTTTCGATCTGTAATTTAGGACTTGGATTATCTTATGATGATTATGAATTAAACCGAACAAGACATGGGGAACAATAAGATTTAAATGATACCAAAAGATAAAGAAACATTAAGAAAAAAACAATTACAAAAACGCAACAATCTATCAAAACGTGATCATGAAAAAAAATCACTACAAATCCAAACCCATTTAACGTTATTTTTAAAACAACAACAATTTGACATGTTAGGCAGCTTTTTCCCAGTTGAAAATGAACCTGACATCTGGCCAATTCTTCAGCCATTTGGCCAACAATTGGCACTACCTGTATTTAACAACCAAAAAAAACATTACCATTGGGGCCCATATACCCCCCCACTTTTAAACTCAGTATTTAATATTCCAGAACCTCCCACCCAATTTAAATACCAGCCTGAATTGGACATTTGTTTAGTACCAGCGTTAGGCATTGCACCAAATGGGCACCGAATTGGATGGGGATACGGTTATTTTGATCGCTTAATTTCAAAAAAAATCCCAATCCGCATTGGTGTTATATTTGATACACAACAACTACATCACACATTTGCGAACGACCCTTGGGATGTCCCAGTCACACATATTTTAACAGAATCAGGATTAAAAAAAATCGAATTCAGCGACAATCCTCGCAATTCATCATCCTAAATCATCTTTTCTTAAAATTTAAAAAGATAACTTCAGGCATTCTATTGAACGTTTAATCAGGAAACCTCTTTTAATTCACTTTGTGTGATATTTTTTGAAAACACAACATTTTGATCGTTCATTGCTTCTAATCCCGACTGAATAAATTGTACAAATGATTTGGATTCTTTTGTATTCACTGCGGCACCATTTTTCATAATGGTTTTGGTTGAACGATGATAACGCCAACGACTTTTATTTTGACTATTCCAAGATTCAAAGCCATGTACTTCATTTGGAAAAACAACAAGCATATGATCCGGGTTATCCAATTGCTGGCCATAACGAATTCCAATGCTATTAATATTTCCCAAGACCTGTTTAGAAGAATTAAAAATTAAATCGAAAACTTGATCCAACATGGATGTAATTTCATCATTAAGTTGATTCGTCTGTGTTGAATCAACGGATTCGCCTGTTTTTAAATTTGGCATTTTCATTTGATTTAAATCAAGATTATTCGACATTTTTACCTCCAGTTTTAATTTCCATAATTATGTTTACCCGAAAATTAAACACGTTAAACATTTTTTGCCTTGCAAGTAAAAACAATTGAAGGCAATTCGGTTATTGGGTAAAATGTATGAATGAGTTTTATTGATTCTATAAAAGACTTTTTTTCAGGAGACCCTGCTAAAAAAACGACCGAGCGATACCAAACCAAAGTTGATCAAATCAATGCACTAGAATCCGAAATTAGTAAAAAAAGTGACATCGAACTCAAAGAAAAAACATCGGAATTTAAAAACCAATTGGCCGCTGGAAAAACATTAAATGACATTCTTCCTGACGCATTTGCAGTTGTAAGAGAGGCCGCAAAACGTGTTTTAAACATGCGGCATTTTGATGTCCAATTAATTGGCGGAATGGTACTCCACGAATGTCGGATTGCTGAAATGAAAACCGGAGAAGGAAAAACATTGGTCGCAACACTCCCAGCTTATTTAAATGCACTCACTGAAAAAGGCGTGCATCTGGTAACCGTGAATGATTATCTCGCCAAACGAGATTCAGAGTGGATGGGTCAAGTGTATCAGTTCTTAGGCTTGAGTGTCGGATTAATCCAAAACAACATGCCTCACGAAGAACGCCAAGCTGCTTATGCCTGCGACATAACATTTGGTACCAACAATGAATATGGGTTTGATTACTTACGTGATAATTTAGCATCCAGTCTTGAAGAATGCGTCCAGCGCACCCCTCACTATGCCATCGTTGATGAAGTTGATAGCATATTAATTGATGAGGCTCGAACACCACTCATCATTTCCGGATCCGTTGAAGATTCGACAGCAAAATACAAACAATTAATTAGCGTTGCCAAAACATTAACCATGAATAATGATTTTTCTGTCGATGAAAAACATAAAAATGTTGTCTTAACGGAAGATGGTACCAAACAAATCGAAAAGAAGCTTGGTATTTCAAACATTTACTCGATTGAAACGATGGATGTTGCCCATATTATGATTCAATCGTTAAAAGCCTTGCATTTATTTAAACGCGATGTGGATTATGTAGTCAAAGACGGACAAGTCATGATTGTTGATGAATTTACAGGCCGCGTCTTAGAAGGCCGACGGTATTCAGACGGACTGCATCAAGCAATTGAAGCCGCTGAAAATTTAGTGATTCAAAATGAAAGCCAAACACTCGCAAGCGTCACATATCAAAATTACTTTCGCTTATTTCCAAAACTGTCTGGAATGACGGGTACAGCAAAAACAGAAGAAGAAGAATTCATTAAAATTTATAGCCTGGATGTCGCTGTGATTCCAACAAATAAACCCATCTTACGAGATGACACTGCCGATGTCATTTATAAAACAAAAGAAGAAAAATACAAAGCCATTGTTGCAGATATTAAAGCCCATTTTGAGAAAAAACAGCCCATTTTAGTTGGTACAATCGCAATTGAAACGTCTGAACTAATTTCAAACCTATTAACAAAAGACAAAATTCCACATAAAGTTTTAAATGCAAAATTTCACGAACAAGAAGCTGAAATCGTTAAAAATGCAGGCCAAGCAAGTGCGATTACCATTGCAACGAATATGGCAGGGCGAGGCACCGACATTGTTCTTGGAGAAGGCATTGTTGATAATGGCGGCCTCTACGTAATTGGCTCAGAACGGCATGAATCGCGTCGCATTGACAATCAATTGCGAGGGCGATCTGGACGACAAGGTGATCCTGGAAAATCAAAGTTTTATTCAAGTTTAGAAGATGATCTAATGCGTCTATTTGGTTCTGAACGAATCGCATCAGTCATGAGCACATTAGGTCTTCCAGATGATACGCCAATAGAACATAAAATGATCACAACATCACTAAGCAAAGCGCAAAAAAAAGTGGAGCAATTTCATTTTTCATCTCGTAAACAAATTTTAGAGTTTGATAATGTACTGGATAAACAGCGAGAGACCGTTTATGCATTGCGACGACAATGTTTAAAAGACACAACAATTCTTGAAAAGCTAACAGATGGCATTGAGGATGTATTCGAATTTCTAATCACATCTTATCAAGAACCATTTAAAAACAGAGCCACAAATGAAGAAAACTATGACGAATTTTGCAAAGCTTTGATCGATATATTTCCCTACCAACCATTGGTCGATGAATTAAAAAGCAATGCTAAAAAAACACCAGAAAAAATACAAAGTGATTTAATCACCATGTTTAAATCGCAAACAAAACATTTTCCCGATGAGTTATTTAGCACAATTTCACGCTTAACATTATTGCGTCACCTAGATTCAAAATGGATGGATCAGCTGCATAACATGGATGCACTTCGAGAAGGAATCGGCCTCAGAGCCTATGGGCAACGCGACCCATTAATTGAATACAAAGTTGAAGCATTTCAAATGTTTAAAGAAATGATTTTTAGCGTTCATAGTGAAACGATTAAAGTGTTAAATCGCATTGAAAGCATTGAAACAACAGCACCAGACGTTGTAGAAGGGCAAAAGCCACAAACCATTCGCTATTCAAAAACAGATTCAAAAAGTGGACAAAGTGGAACAACATCTCAATCATTGGGCAGAAATGATCGAATCACCATTGAAAAAAATGGGCGAACACAAGAACTGAAATGGAAAAAAGCCAAAGAACTGGTCGAAAATCAGGGCTGGAATATCGTTAACTCCTAATGCAAGAGTTTAATCAACAATTATCTAAAATCAAGGAGCGGTTTTACCTGCTCGGAGACTATCTTTGACACAGCTCAACTCAATGAAAAAATTCGACAAATTGAAGCTGAAATCGAGCTTGAAAGTTTTTGGGATAACAACAATCAAGCCCAAAAAACCTTTCAACAGTTAAACCAACTAAAACGACAACGCGATAACATTACGACCATAAAATCTGAACTTGAAAATACAAGCACAGGGCTTGAGCTTCTCAAAGAATCACCAAATGATACCGAAATAATAGATGAAATTTCAGCATTACTTTCAACACTAGAAGATAAAATAAATGCAATTGAAATTGAATACCTTCTGTCACATGAATGGGATACCATGAATTGCATCTTTACAATTAATGCAGGCGCTGGGGGCACTGACGCTCAAGATTGGGCTGAAATGTTATTGCGCATGTACACCCGATGGTTTGACATCAAACAATACAGCATGGAGTGCACTGAAATCACAGCCGGAGATGAAGCTGGCATTAAGTCTGTCACAATGCTTGTAAGTGGCCCATTTTGTTATGGAATTTGCAAAAATGAAATAGGCATACATCGTTTGGTTCGACAAAGCCCATTTAACGCCAATGCCAAACGCCAAACGTCGTTTGCCGCAGTGGATGTTATCCCTCAATTTGATGACGAATTCAAAAGCATTGATATTGACAGCAAAGACTTAAGAATTGACACCTATCGTGCATCAGGAGCGGGTGGGCAGCACATCAATAAAACAGACTCGGCTGTTCGAATCACACATTTACCAACAGGCATTGTAGCGCAATCTCAATCACAACGGTCTCAAACAGCGAATAAAGATACCGCAATGAAAATTTTAACAGCGCGAATTTTAAGTCAACTCGAAGCTGAACAAAAAGAAAAAATTGATGATTTAAAAGGAAGCAATGACATTGCTTGGGGCAATCAAATACGGTCATATGTATTTCATCCATACAAAATGGTCAAAGACCACAGAACCAATGCAGAAACATCCAATATTCAAAAAGTCATGGATGGAGAAATTGATATGTTTATTGAACATCATTTGAGGCAAAAGTCACAAGAAAACCTCGACAAATCCTAAAGAATTGTTAAGCTAATATTATGGCATTTGGAAATCTCGACATTGATACAAAAAAAATAAAATCAAACATTTTGAAAATCAAAGATGTGATCCCTAATACAACGCGAGTGTTACTAGTCGCAAAAGCAAATGCTTATGGGCTGGGTGCGATTCCCATTTGCAAAGACCTTAACAAAGTCATTGATTACATTGGTGTAGCAACAATGACAGAAGCATTGGAACTTCGCGAAGCAAGTATAAAAACACCAATTCTCTTATTATCTGAACCAAATGAAAATGAGTGGAATAATGCGATTAAAAATGACATTACAGTAACCGTTTATGATGATGCAACCATTCATGCATTGGATACCTATGCAAAAAAGCAAAAAACATCAATTAAAACCCATCTCAAAATAGACACTGGAATGACACGCTTAGGCTCCTATTGGGAAACCGCAAAAACAACCATTCAAACGTGGCTAGAAACTTCAGAATATGTTGTCAAAGAAGGTCTCTACTCACATTTTGCAAATTCAGAGAGTGATCATGCGCTAAATGAAATTCAATTGACTCGCTTTCTTAAAGAAACAAATGAACACGCCAATACCATGAAACACTTGGCGAACTCAGATGGTGTAAATAATATCAAAAATTCACATTTTGATTTGGTTCGAATTGGACTAAGTGCCTATGAAAATTCGTTCACATTAACAGCCCCCATCCGTCAAATTCAAACAGTAAAAAAAGGAACTGCCGTTGGCTATGGCAGCACATATACAACAACCAAAGATTGCAAAATTGCCATCATTGGAATTGGATATGCCGATGGAATTTCAACCCAGTACTCAAATAAAGGAGCCGTTTCTATAAATGGTGAAAACTACCCAATTGTTGGACGAGTATGCATGGATATGACCATGGTTGAAATTCCATTATCAGCTAAAATAAGTGAAGCTGATGACGCCATTATATTAGCACCAAATAAAACCAACACACCAAACTTAATGACAATGGCAACGCTCACAAACCAAAACCCACGGGAAATTATGACACGATTTTCAAAGCGGATTTCACGAACATATCGATAACTAAATAACGTTTTGATCTTTTAACTGCTGAACACAAGCACGTGCCGCATGTTGTTGAGACACTTTTTTATTCTCACCTTCTCCGAATGCAACATATTCTTGATCAAATAAAGTAACTGTAACTTTAAAGTGAAAAACTTTATTGTGCTCAGGACCAGTGGTTTTATAGCAATCATAATCTGGTAAAGAAGATCCATGTTTTTGCAAAACTTCTTGCAAAAACGTTTTATAATCAACAATGTAATCAATATCTAAATACGCGGACATGTGCTGCTCAACGATATCACCAAACCATTCTTGCGTATATTCGATGCCCTTATCTAAAAACATGGCCCCCAATATAGCTTCAAACGTATCCGCTAACAGGGCCGGACGCTGTTGGCCATTAAAGGCCTTTTCACTATCAGAAACACGAACAAACTGATCCAAGTTAAGTTCAAGTGCAAGTTTCGCTAAAGACCGATCAGAAATAATTCGAGAACGTATTTTTGTAAGCATCCCCTCTTCCATGTTTGGAAATTTATGCATTAAAAAATAAGAAACCACAAATTTTAATACAGCATCACCAAAAAATTCCAATCGCTCTTGCTGATCCTCGCGTTTGTTTTGTTTAAATTGATGCACATATGAACGATGAGTTAATGCATAAAGATACAAGCGCTCATCATTGGGAATAATATTAAACGTTTCAAAAAATGGCGTTAAATCCATTATTCAGAAATGAAACTTAAAGATTTAATTAAGCGATGAATTAACAAATACATATAGAAAATTAAAATCGAAACAATACAGCCAATAATTAAGCCCCAAAATGAACGGTACAAAGAAATTAATACAGGCGTATGAAAATGACAAAAGGAATTTATTAAAGAAGCAAGCGCAATAACACCAAGTGCATTCAAAAACCACAACATATCTTTGAACTTTTTATCGGCAAACCAAAAGCCAAACAATAATGCTGGATAGCCAATCAAAAACTCCTTGAATCGGGGGCGAATTAAGAACACTTCTTCTAGTAACAAACGAATTGACGCTTCAACGTTGGATAATTGAAAATAATTTCCACTTCTAAAAATATACATCAAAATAACAATCGTCGCTGAAATAAGCACAAAAAATGCAGACAACGTCAGCGGAAAACGAAACACCCGGCGTAATACATAAAAAATGGAATTAACCCGTCGGTCACCACAATAAAAATATAAACCAACCAAAATCACAGGAATTAAAAGTGCAAGTTTTACTCCCCGAAAGGGAATAATATTTTGTAAATAAACCGGATCACTATAAAGAGCAACACAATAAACAACTGCAAATAAACATACGGCAATCACCTGCATTAAATATTTAATTAAGTAGAACAACTTACGACGACGATGCATCCCATATAGAAAAACTTCGCCAGGGAAGTAATAAATCATACCAAATGTTGGGCCTAAAATAACCGCAATTAAGCCAAGTGCAATAACTGTAAGTTGAGGAATTCCGATAATTAAAAAATAAAAAAAACTTAATCCGAAAAGTAAAAATAAATACTGGCGACGGTCACTCAGGCGATGAACTTTTAAAATCACTAAAAATATAGCTGAAAAAATCCCCAAACCAATAATCGCACGCTCTAAAAAAGAACTTCGAATGTCATTTAATACCGGATAATAATCAACATTTTCTCCACCCGCACGTTGGAAAGACTCAATTACTTTACGCATAAATAATATATTTTTGTCATATAAATTGGGGACATTTGAAAACTTTACCGGAGCTAAAATTAATAAATGTGGCGTACGTTCATTTAATGCCCGCATGTAGCGATTAAACAATAGTTCAAAGGAAACAAAGTTATCTTTTTTCAAAATCCCATGTGAAATAACAACTTCAGACGGCATTTGACCAGCAATTCGTGTTAATTGAAACGGCTGATCAAACTCAGAGCGTGAAAATTCAGGAAAAATCAGCTTATAATCAGATCGTTCAATATTTGACGCCAAGTGAGAAGAAAAATCATAATCCCCAAAATTAAAGTCTTTTGAAAATAAAATAGATTTAACCCCATCAATTTTTTCTAATTCTGCAAAGGTATAATCCATTTTTGATTTTGAAAATGAATAATAAGGCTTCAGTTCTGGAACAATATTAAAACCAAATGATGTATATGAGCTTAACAAATTATCACTAAAACCGAGAGGCAAACTCATAACTTTTTCAAATGGAATATT
>MDTB01172691.1_pt1 | contig 10473 bp, 8 predicted proteins | sample 811161 | NCBI WGS metagenome assembly MDTB01 (sample SAMN05326650, study PRJNA326480) | marine metagenome | isolation source: seawater | place: Mediterranean Sea | collected 2009
AATTCTTTTACAAATTGACTTCCAAGAAATCCATTACCTCCAGTAATAACAACAGTCTTATTATTCAAATCTTTAAACATTTATTGTTTGAAACTAACTATAAATTCTTATACTTAAATTATATTTTTAACATATTATATCTTATATTCTTGAAAATGACTAAAATTTTAAAGATCAGAGAACTTAGTAAGCTAAGCAAAAAATTAAAGAAAGAAAATAAAAAAGTTGTTTTATGTCATGGTGTGTTTGACTTGGTACATTTAGGTCATATCAATTATTTTAAATCTTCAAAAGAGTATGGGGATATTTTAGTTGTTTCTGTTACTAAAGGTAAGTTTGTAAATAAAGGAATTAATAGACCATACAATAATGATACAGATAGAGTGGAATATCTTACTTCTTTGAATGTAATAGACTATGTCGTTTTAAACGATAAACCAACATCTGTGAATATTATAAAAGTCTTAAAACCAAAAATTTATGCTAAGGGCCCAGATTATAAAAATATAAAAAAAGACATAACAGGCGAAATTAAAAATGAAATTAAAGCAGTGAGATCTATTAAAGGTAAGGTAGTTTTTACCGATGATAGATCTTTGAGTTCCAGTAAAATTTTAAATAATCTTGATAATTCGTTTAATAATAGCCAAAAAATATTTCTAAAAAGCCTTAAATCAAAATTTAATTTAAATTATATAAATTATTATTTAGAAAAAATTAAATTACTTAAAACCTCAGTAGTTGGAGAAATCATAGTAGATAAATATATCTTTTGTGACACAGTTGGAAAATCAGGTAAAGAGCCTCATCTAGTCTTAAAAGATCTTTATGAAGAAAAATATCTTGGTGGAGTTGGTGCAATTGCTAATAATCTTTCTCTATTTTGTAAAAAATTAAAATTAATATCTTATATTGGAAAATTAAATACTCAATCGAGATTTATATATAAAAATCTTAATTCAAATATCTCAAAACATTTAATACTAAAAAAAAATTCTCCAACCATAGAAAAGAAAAGGTTTATTGATAACATAAGTAAATCCAAAATAATTGGAGTTTATAATGTAAATGAGAATAACTTGGATAAATTTGAGGAAAAGAAATTTAATGAAATTATTAAAAAAAGTTTATCAAACTCAGATCTTTTCATTATTTCTGATTATGGTCATGGATTAATAAACTCTAGTACTGCTAAAATTTTAACCACAAATAAAAAATTTATAGCTCTAAATGCACAATTAAATGCGTTTAATATTGGTTATCATACTTTGGCAAAATATAATTTTATAAATTTTCTGATTATAAATGAGAATGAATTAAGACATGAATTGAGAGATAGATCCTCAAGAGTTGAATTATTAATTGAAAAACTAAATAAAAAAATCAAAATTGATAATCTAGTTATAACAAGAGGTAGAAATGGTGCAGTTTATTATTCTAGAAAAAATAAATCAAAAATTTATTGCCCAGCTTTTGCTAATAATGTTTTAGATAAAGTTGGTGCAGGGGATGCGATGTTATCTGTAATGTCTTTACTCTGTAAGGTTGGTTGCGATCCAAGAATATCATTATTTCTTGGCTCTCTTGCAGCAGCTCAGAACGTGGAAAATTTAAATAACTCATCTCCATTAGACAAAACAAAGTTACTTCAATATGTCAATTACATGTTAAAATAATCTATGAAAGTTTTTGTAATAGGTGGAGGAGGATATGTTGGATCACAACTAGTTCCAAAATTAATTAGACATGGATACATCGTAACCGTATATGATCTATTTATTTATGGAGAAGATGTACTTGAAAAAAATATTAATTTAAAAATTATAAAGGGCGATATAAGAGATTTAAATTTGTTATCTAATTCACTTAAAAATCATGATGTTATTATTCACTTAGCATGTATATCTAATGACCCAAGTTTTGAGTTAAATCCCAAATTAGGTAAATCAATTAATCTTGATTGTTTTAGGCCACTTGTAGAGATTAGTAAAAATCAACATATTCAAAGATTTATTTATGCATCTTCGTCTTCTGTTTATGGAATCAAAAAAGAAAAAAATGTACATGAGGACTTAAAGCTTGAACCATTAACTGATTATTCAAAGTTTAAAGTTGAATGTGAAAATATTTTATCAGAACATACATCCGATAATTTTGAAACTGTAATAGTTAGACCTGCAACAGTCTGTGGATATGCAAGACGACAAAGATTAGATGTTGTGGTAAACATTCTAACGAATCTTGCATATAATAAAAGAAAAATAACTATTTATGGGGGCAACCAATTACGACCGAATATACATATAAATGATATGGCAAATATTTATTTAAAAATTTTAAATTCAGATAAAAAATTAGTTAGTGGAGAAATATTCAATGCAGGCTATGATAATTTTACAGTAAATGAAATAGCATCAACCGTAAAAAATATAATTGGAGAAGATGTTGAACTAGAAACACTAGAAACAAATGACAATAGATCCTATCATGTGTCCTCAAAAAAAATTAAAGATATTTTAAATTTTGAGGCAATGTTTACAATAAAAGATGCTGTTAAAGATTTAAAAGAGGCTTTTGAAAATAATAAATTACCAAATTCTCTAAAAGATTCGAAATATTTTAATATAAAAAAAATGCAAGAAATAAACCTGAATTAATGAAAGTAAGATATTCATATTTAAAGCAGCAATTTTCTAACTGTCCTGAATTATGGTCTGAATTAAAAAAATTTGTTGCAACTGGAGATTTCACATTAGGCAAACCTTTAGAAATTTTTGAGAAAAAATTTGCAAAATTAATTGGAACAAAATATGCCGTTGGAGTTAATTCAGGCACAGATGCTATAAAGTTGCCCTTAAAAGCAATAGGTATAAAACCAGGTGATGAAATAATAACTGCTGCAAATACTTTTGTAGCTACAGTTGGGGCAATTGTTGAGTTAGGAGCTAAACCAGTATTTGTAGATTGTGATGACACTTTTTGTATGAATGTAGCACTAATAGAAAAGAATATTTCAAAGAAAACAAAAGCCATAGTTCCAGTACACTTCACAGGCTATATGACAAATATGCCATTACTAATGTCTTTATCAAGAAAATACAAGATTCCTATTGTAGAGGATGCATGTCAATCAATTCTAGCAAATATTAATAATAAAAATGCTGGTACTTGGGGTATGGCTGGTTCTTTCTCTCTTCATCCATTAAAAAATATTAATGTTTGGTCTGATGGAGGAATCGTAACAACAAATAATTTTTCTTTATATAAAAAGTTATTACTTCTTAGGAATCATGGTCTGGTAGACAGGGATACAGTTAAGATACCTGGGTATAATTCTCGATTAGATACTCTGCAAGCAGTAGTCGGTAACTGGCTTTTACCTCAAGCAAAAAAAATTTCATATCAGAGAATTAAAAATGCAAAATTTTTTGACAAGGAATTGTCTAAAATCAAACAAATTACTATTCCCCCTAGACCAAAAAATTTTAGATTAGTCTATCATCTTTATATAGTTTTTACGGAAAAAAGGGATGAATTATATAAATATTGTTTAAAGAAAGGAATAGAGGCTAAAATACATTATCCTATCCCAATATATAGACAAGAAGCTTTTAAGTATTTAAATTACCGTAAAGGTGATTTTAAAGTTTCTGATATGCATGCAAAAAAAATAATTTCATTTCCATGTGACCAACATTTAAGTCAAAAACAATTAAAATATATCGTAAAAACAGTTCAAAACTTTTTTAAATAAAATGAAAATACCTTATGTTGACTTGTCATATAAATATAAAACTAAAAAAGAATTAAGCGCAATATTTCAAAAAATACTTAGTAAAGGCCAGTTTGTTGGTGGAGATGAAATAGATATTTTTGAAAAAAAAATTGCTAAAGTATGTGGTACTAGATATGCGGTAGCATTAAATAGTGGTACAGACGCTCTTACTTTAGCGCTCCATTTGTTAGGCATAAAAAAAGGTGATGAGGTGATCACTCCACCTAATTCCTTTATTGCATCAACTTCAGTAATAGTTCATTTGGGTGCAAAACCAGTATTTGTAGATGTGTTAAATGATCAAAATATTGATCCAGATAAAATAAAAAAAGCAATCACAAAGAAAACCAAGGCAATAATGCCTGTCCATTTATCTGGCAGAATGGCTCAAATGGATAAAATTATGTCTATTGCAAGAAAATATAAAATTGGAGTTGTAGAGGATGCTGCTCAGTCTATTGGTTCAAAATATAAAAATAAAATGTCAGGTTCGTACGGCGATTTTGGTTGTTTTTCAGCACATCCTTTAAAAAATCTAAACGCTTTAGGTGATTCTGGATATCTGACAACTAATAATATTAAATATTACAAAAAAATTAAAAGTTTGAGTAATCACGGCATGGAAAATAGAAATATTATTAAAAACTTTGGCTATGTATCACGAATGGATAATTTACAAGCAGCTTTTTTAAATTATAAATTAAATAGATTAAATAAAGTGATTTTTAAGAGAAGAAAAAATGCTTCAGTGTATTGGAAGGAGTTAAATAGAAAGCATGTTTTTTTTAAAGGTGAAACTAAAAATGAATTTAATACTTATCATACGTTTGTTGTTCAAGTTAAGTATAGAAATCAGCTAAAAAAATATTTATCTAAAAAGGGAATTGGCACTTCAATTCATTATCCAATTCCAATTCATCTTCAACCCGCTTCGAGATTTTTAGGTTACAAGAGGGGTGATTTTATAGATACCGAGACACAATCTAAAAAAATACTAACTTTACCTATTAATGAGAATTTAAATTCTAAGCAAATAAAATATATTAGCAAATGTATTAATGAATTTTACTCTTAAATTTATTAATATCTTTAAATTTTTACTATATTTGATATATAAAAAATATGGAAGAGCACAATAACCTTATATTAGACGGAACTAAGATTGCTTGGCATTTAGATAGAGTTGAAAAGTGGCAAAGAGGAGAAAGAATAGCTCCAATTACGATTGATATGGCCTTAACAAGAGCGTGTAATTATTCTTGTGGATTTTGTTACGCTATGTTTCAGGAAAATGACAGAAAAATTATAAATAAAAAAATTATTTTTGAATTTTTAGAAGATTGTGCCGAAATTGGCGTTAAAGGAATTAGTTTTGTATCTGATGGAGAAAGCACAATTTCTCCAGTTTTTACTGATGCTTGTAAATATGGTCATGAACTAGGAATATCAATGGCTGTGGGAACAAATGCATTTGTGTTAACTAAAAATCGTTTAGAAGAGGTTATGCCATATCTAACTTACTTGAGAATAAATTTTTCTGCAGGTGAGAAAAAAAGATATTCTGAAATAATGGGTGTTAAAGAAAGTTCCTTTGAAAGAGTGTGTCAGAATATAAAAGATATGGTTGAAATAAAAAAAAAAAATAATTTAAAAGTCACAATAGGAATGCAAATGGTATTAATGCCCCAAGATGCTGACCAAATAATTCCCTATGCTCAGCTTGGAAAGAATTTAAGACCTGATTATGCCATCATAAAACATTGCTCAGACAATGAGGATGGAGGACTTGGTGTAGATTATGACGCCTATGAAAAATTGTATCCACTTTTAAAACAAGCAGAAAAATTGTCAGACGAGGAATATAAATGTGTGATTAAATGGTCTAAAATAGAAGACAAAGGTAACAATAATCGTACATATCAAAGATGTTATGGAGCCCCTTTTATGTTGCAACTTTCAGGTTCCGGATTAGTAGCACCTTGTGGCGGCTTATTTAATGAAAAATATAAAAAATTTCACATAGGCAATATATGTGACACAAGATTTAAAGATATTTGGAATTCAGATAGATACTGGGAAGTTATGAATTATTTATCATCACCAAAATTCAATGCTCAAAAGATGTGTGCAAGTTTATGTTTACAGCACAAAGTGAATGAAACTCTTGATAATTATGTTAAAGGAAAAGGTAAAATCGAAAAACCGAATACTGAGCCACCTGAACACATCAATTTTATTTAATTTAAATGAAATTAACTGACTATATCTCAAAGTTTATAGCTAAAATTGCAGATAATGTATTCGTTGGACAGGGCGGTAATATTATCCATGTTTTAGATAGTCTTGGAAAAAGAAAAGACATTAAGATTATACCCTCACAAAATGAACAAGCTGCTGCAATTGCTGCTGACGCTTATTCAAGATTTAGTGAAAAAAAAATTGGTGTTACGGCCACTACTAGTGGACCTGGTATGATAAATTTAATGCAAGGTATTGCCTGTTCCTTTTTTGACTCAATTCCTACTATTCACATTGTTGGAGCAGTAGTAACTAATCAATTAAGAAAAAACAAAAATATCAGACAAATTGGATTTCAAGAAATGGAAGTTGTAGATATTGTCAAACCTATCACTAAGTATGCAGTTTTACTGAAAGATAAGAATATGATCAGGTATGAGTTAGAGAAAATGTTATATTACGCAAAAGAAGGAAGGCAAGGTCCAGTTTTAATAGATCTTCCTGATGATCTTCAAAGATCAAATATTGACCCTAAAAAGCTAAAAGGTTTCAAACCACCAAAAAAAAGCAATAATAAAATTAAATTTATAAGTAAATTTCTTAAATTAATTAAAAATTCAAAAAGACCTCTCATAATAACTGGCCATGGTATAAATTTATCGAACACAAAAAAAGATTTATTTAAATTTATTTCTAAAACAGGAATTCCATTTTGTCCTTCGTGGGCGACTATTGATTTATTTTCTAGTAATAACAAAATGAATGCAGGTACATTTGGGGTAGCGGCAACAAGGTATGGAAATTTTGCAATACAAAATGCTGACTTATTAATTTCCTTAGGTTGTAGGTTAAATACTCAAATTACTGGGAGTAACCTAAAATCTTTTGCTCCGAAAGCAAAAAAAATCGTTATAGACATCGATAAAAATGAATTTAAGAAAAATAATGGGCTTAGATATGATTTAAAAATAAATTTAGATCTTAAAGAATTCTTTAGACAAATAACTCCTAAAATTAAAAATAAAAAAAAATATGATAAATGGATAAATATTATTAATAATTGGAAAAGAAAATATCCAATTGTTGAAGAAGATTATTATAAACAAAGTAAAAAATGTAATCCTTATGTCTTTTTTAGAAATTTGTCAGAATTAACTGGAAAAAAAGATGTTATAATTCCAGATGCTAGTGCCAATTTAATTTGGGCAATGCAATCTTTTAAAACTAAAGGACAAAAAATATTTACAGCATTAAATCATTCGCCAATGGGTTATTCTATGCCAGCAACGATAGGAGCTTATTTAGCAGACAAAAGTAAAAATATAATTTGCACTATAGGTGATGGATCAATGCAAATGAATATTCAGGAACTTGCAACTATAAGTCACTTCAGCTTTCCGGTAAAAATTTTTGTAATAAATAATAACGGTTACGGTTTAATAAAACAAACCCAAGACACTTGGCTTAACTCAAGACGTGTTGGTGTTGATAGTGGTTCAGATTTAGCAATGCCAGATATAGTAAAAGTTGCAAATGCTTATGGAATTAAAACAGTTGAAATTAACAATCATAATGAGTTAGGTGCAAAATTAAATGAAATATTAAAAAGTAAAGTACCAATTCTATGTGATTTAAAAGTAGATGAAAAACAAAAAGTAATTCCAAAGTTAGAATTTGGAAGAAGCATTCACGATCTTAGTCCTAGATTAAGTAAGGAAGAGTTAAATTCAAATACAATTAATGATTAAAATAGATTTTAATTATCTATTAGATAATTATAATACTAACTTACTGGACAATTTAAGGGGATTTGGAAATGAAAATGAATACCTTAAATTTTGGGTTCCTGGCACAGATAATCTCAAAAGTTTTTATAACTTAATTGATGCTTTGTTTGAGTCTAGGGAAATTGAATTCAGAATATATTTTCTATCTAAAACATTTCAAAATAATTTTTACAACGAACTAGAAATCTTTTTAAATCAAGTTGGATCTTTTAATAAAAAAGAAGATAAAGAAATATACGACTATCATATCTTAATAAAAGAAAATCTTTATCAAAGTTTTCAAAAAACAAAAAAATTAAAACTAAAAGAAACAATCCAAAAAGAAGCAAAATTCAAAAAAAAAATAAATATATTCAGATCAGAAAAAAAAATTCTAAAAAACTATTTAGAAAGTATTCCTAAAATAAATGCTAACGATTATTATCAAAAAGATACAATTATAAATGACAAATTATTCTCTACAAAATTTGAAGATTATAATTTAAATATTTTATTTGAAAATAGAAAAATAATAAAATTATTTCATAATTGTAGAAATGATGAAATATTAAGAAAATTTATAAATATTTTTTTTGATATTTGTATTGATAAAGATATTCAAGAAGTATCAGATCATAGTGTGATTTACTTAGAGGAAAAATTAAGAATTAATAGCAATCACTTAATTAAAAATGGTATTATATTACCTTTTCATGCAGGAACATACTTTGATGACTTGAATCTAATTATAAGAAATATTATTAGTAAATATAAAAAAAAAAAATTCAATTAAATTTGGAATAAACAAAAACTATTTTAAAAAATCATTTCATTGGATAAACTTAGATGAAAAACACAAGTTGGAAAAAGTAAACTTTATAATATCCGAAATTATAAAAAAAAATAATTTAGAAGATGGATGTGTATTTGCTCAAAGTATAGAGAGTAATTACAGAGTTAATTTATCTGTTAATAGTTCATTTAAAAAAATACAAGAAAAAAAAAATCTTCTTTTAAATATGGAAATTGAGTTAAAAAATTTAGACAATACTCTAGAAATATTTATTGATGAGATACTTGACAAAAATAAATTGAGAATAAAAAATTCTCCTCAAACAAAGCTTTTGAATTAGGTCATATAAATTAAAAAAGATGAGCAAAAAAAAAGTTTTAACTGCATACATCTTAAATTCATACGATGAATTTGATCTTATTAAATTTAAAATAAAATTAAATACAACAATATATATTTTTAATAACTACCCTAACACAAGCAAAATAAAAAAAAAAAATCTAAAAGATTTTTATTGTAATGATGGCGCTTATAAAAAATATAATTTTGTTAAAGATTATTTTTGCAAGAATTGGTTCAAGAATAATTCTGAAGAAAATAAAAGCAACAAATTAAATTTGATTGGAAATATGATACAGTCAAGATTGCACTCTGATTTTACTGATAAACTTAGAATATTTCTATCATTGGAAAAAATATTTAAATTAAATGATAAGATATTTTTTTCATCTAAATTACCAAAATCTTTTAAAAATGTTTCCAAAAATTTTAATAATTGTAGTGAATTTAATTCGTCAAAAATTCTTCCAAAATTCTTATATTCAATAATTGATAGGAGTACCTATAGATACTCTCCAAAAATACATAAACTGTCCAATTTGGCACGTTTTATTCAATTATTTGTTCCAAAAAATATAATCTATAACAAAACTATGGTGTTTCCCGAACCTTATTATGAAAAGTATTTAAAACAAAGAAAAGATATGATTTTTCTAAATAATTTAAATCCTTTATCAGCATACTATTTTAATAATAAAGTAAAAAAAAATCTATTTTTTAAAAAAAATGATCTAAGTGCAAAAATTATTAAAAAAAATCTAATCCTATTAGTTAATAAAAAAAAATTTAATATTAACAAAAAAATTATTGATATTTTTTGTAATTCAGTAATTGAAAACTTTAATAATGGTTTAAAATATTTCAACTGGAGTTATGATCATTATTTTAAAACACTTAAAGAATACAAACCAAAAAAAATAATTTTTCCAAATATTATTTCATTTGACTATTTATTAGTAAATTATCTTTCTAAAGCAAACATGATAAAGTCATTTGTTTGCCTAGATGGAATAGAAACTGTATATAATCCATTAAATATTCTTTTTGATAATGGTAAATTTATCTACGATAAATTAGTTTGTTATGGCGAAGCTGATTATAAACTTAGTTTAGCTCACAATATTAAAAAAAATCAACTTTTACTTTCTAAATTACCAATTCATAATAAGTATTCAAGTAATAGGTCAAAAGATTTTGAATTTATGATTATGGCATATCAACCTAGAACTAATAATCTTGAGTCTAGATGGGATCAAAGATATTTAAATTCTATTGAATTAATTAAACTCTTGAACAGTTTAGGACATAAAAATATTGCAGTTAAAATTAAACCAGATACTGAAAATCTTGATCCAGAAATAAAATTTTTAAAAAAATTAATAAATAATTATAACTATTCATGCAAAATTCTAACAGGAAATATTGCTGATTATATTGGAAAAACAAAAAATATTATTGGAGGTGTATCAACAATTATATGGGAGAGCTCTTTTATCAATGTTCCTTATTATATTTATGAACCAACAAATATGGGTCTTTTAAAAGAACAAATTAATAAATCA
>MDTB01182568.1_pt1 | contig 10473 bp, 7 predicted proteins | sample 811161 | NCBI WGS metagenome assembly MDTB01 (sample SAMN05326650, study PRJNA326480) | marine metagenome | isolation source: seawater | place: Mediterranean Sea | collected 2009
AAATTACCAGTACCCCTCTTCGGAAAACCGTATCCATGGCTCATGCTCTCCAATCCCGAATCCAGTTATCATTCCATTCTTTTGGCGCTGAAGAAACTCGGGAAAATCGTGAAGGGGAGTAATTCGATCGATAGCTTCCAGCCATGGTCTATTATCGTAGGGAACGTTGCAATGTCTGAATACACCATCCTCGAATAATCCATAACAAGCGGCTTGTCTTCCGCATCTATTTTGACCAACGCTCCCCGGATTGATGAATTCTTGACCATTTACAGTTCTCCGAAACTGTATATGCGAGTGGCCGAAAAGCACATAGCGGCAGTCACTGCCACCTCCTAACTCAACGAACTTATCGTCTGGCGTGTTAGGCACAAGGTGCCGCACCCCGCCTGAGAGATAACCATGACGAAGCAACATGGGAATTCCGTCTTGTTCGTACTCCCCTTCGGGTTGAAACGTCTTCATGTAGTCATAGCCTGCTTGGTCAAAATGATCCAAAATCCATTTATTATATGCCAGCCAATGCGGCGGCCACTCATCAAATAATGAGGGTTCAACGACTTCATAATCATGATTGCCAAATATATTGATACCTTGAGGCATATTCTTCATAAGCTCAATCGTCTCATTGGCCTGTGGACCAGGGAGTACCGCGTCGCCAAGAAATATGGTTCGATCAGCATCCCCATCTTTGTTTAAGACGGCTTGAAGAGCTTCAGCATTACCATGAATATCCGCGATTACTAATATTTTCATAAACTGCTCCTTTACTTCACCACTGGTTCTGATCAAAAAATTGGCCTGAGACTTTTCTAGATCTATCGGCACGCATACATCAGCCTTTGAATAAGCACACTCCCTTAAAGATTAATCAATTAGACAGTTCGTAATTCGCTTTTACAGTACTTTTTGGACCACTTTAGAGGCTAGTAAAGACAAGATAGAATTAAGCAAGGATACTCTTATTTCTATGATTCAGAAAGCACCTGGTAGGGAAACTAACGGCGCTCACTAATTTGCTAAATTTCATGTAAACTATCAGGGTTAGATTCCAAGACGTTATTGTGATTTACCGAGCCTTAAGAGCATAGAGGGAGCAAAGAATCGTATGAGATATGAAGCACCAACCACAACGAAAGAAGCAGCAAATCTGATAGCCAGAGAAAAAGGGGAAGCTTTCGTTCTCGCAGGCGGAACAGATCTTCTCGTAAGAATGAAAACTGGACTAAGTGATCCTACTCTCGTAGTCGATATCAAACATATTCCAGCCATGCAAGATGTCAAGACCACGGACTCAGGTACCAAAATCGGAGCGGCAGTCTCAGGCTCGCGTCTGAACGCTAACAAAAAATTAAAAAAAGCTTGGCCCGGGATCGTCGAAGCTGCCAATCTTATTGGCTCAGATCAGATTCAGGGGAGAGCAACAATGGTAGGGAACCTTTGCAATGCCTCACCTGCAGCAGACAGCGTCCCTGCTATGATAGCCGCGGGGGCAAAGGCCGTGGTTGTCGGTCCCAAGAAAAGGCGGACAGTGCCGGTAGAAAAAATCGCAACAGGTCCTGGGAAAACATCGCTCGCCAAGGGCGAAATCGTTGAATCGATTAACCTTCCCAAGAGAACAGGAAAATCTGGAGATGCCTATCTCAGATTCATTCCACGGACAGAGATGGATATCGCAGTGGTGAGCGCTGGCGTAAACTTGACGCTGGAGCGGGGTTTAGTGAAGACTGCCCGGGTTTGCCTGGGCGCAGTAGGTCCGACCGCTGTTCTTGTTCAGAAAGCCGCTAAAGCCATCATCGGCAGCAAATTAGACGAGGAGTCGTTAGATAAAATGGCCGAAGCATGCTCCGCTGCGTGTACTCCAATAAGCGATAAACGTGGTACAGTCGAGTATCGAACCAAGGTAGCTGGTGTATTAGCGAAAAGAGCTGCGAAGATCGCTTTTAAACGAGCAGGAGGCAAATAATGACTGGTACATTAGTTAATACAACTGTTAATGGCGACGCGGTCCAATTCGCTTGTCCAACCGATGAATCCCTAATGGACTCTTTAAGAGACCGCGTTGGTCTGACTGGAGTGAAGGAGGGATGTGGAACTGGTGATTGCGGCGCCTGCAGTATTACTTTAGATGGAGAACTGGTTTGTTCTTGTCTTGTTTTGGGCGTAGAGGCAAATGGTCGAAACATTGGCACAGTGGAAGGACTTGCAGACGGTGATAAGCTCCACCCCTTACAGGAACAATTTATTAACCACGCGGCGCTGCAATGTGGCATTTGCACGCCCGGATTCCTTGTTGCAGCTAAGGCGCTCCTTGATAAGAATAAGAATCCGACAGAAGAAGAAATTCGGTACGCATTAGCTGGGAATCTTTGCCGGTGCACCGGCTATGACAAGATTGTGAGGGCTGTCCAGGCGGCATCAAAAGACCTCAGAAAAAAGAAGTAAACCCCAAAATATATGTATAGGAATCGTCCGATATGACACACGATCAAAGTTTTACAAATCAAAAATTCAAGTTGGTGGGTAGCCGCGTCAATCGTCCAGATGGCGTCGATAAGGTAACAGGAAGAGCAAAGTATGGAGCAGATGCCTCGGCTCCGGGACAACTGGTCGCGTTATTTTTGAGGTCTCCCCATGCACACGCAAAAATTAAGAAATTGGATACCTCAAAGGCAGAAAAGTTAGCAGGTGTTAAAGCAGTGATCACCAGTGCCGATCTCCCAGACCACACAGCCGGTGCACAGCTAGATGTCCTCGAGAACTGCATGGCCCGTGACCGAGTGCTTTACGATGGCCATGCAGTAGCAGCTGTAGCAGCGATCGATAAGGAAACTGCAAAGAAAGCTCTAAAACTTATTAAAGTAAGCTATGAAAAACTTCCACACGTAACGGATGTTGATGAAGCCATGAGGCCTGGTGCGCCTTTGGTAAGGGAGGATATATTTACTAGGGGTGTCGATCCAAAACCAACTGAACCTTCAAACGTATGCAAAGTATCAACATTTGGTCACGGTGATATTGAGGCAGGCTTTGATGAAGCTGACGTAATAATCGAAAAAAGTTTCAAAACGGAGCAAACACACCAGGGCTATATAGAACCTCATGCCTGTCTTGCCTCAGTAGGACCAGATGGTAACGGCGAACTATGGGTAACAACTCAGGGACATTACACCTACAGAACGGTATGTGCAGCGCTACTAGGGATGGATATGGCGAAACTCAAGGTTACATCGTCTGAGATCGGTGGTGGCTTTGGAGGCAAAACACACGTTTGGATCGAGCCAATTGCATTAGCATTATCACGGAAAGCAAATCGTCCAGTAAAGGCGGTAATGACTCGAGACGAAGTTTTCAAGGCAAGTGGCCCTACATGCTCAACCTCTATGGATATAAAGATAGGCGCAAAGAAAGACGGCACCATTACGGCTGGTTCAGCCCATATCCGATATCAGGATGGCGCTTTTCGTGGCCAATGGGGACAACTTGGAGCTATGACTGCTTTTGCCTGCTACGATCTAAAGAACGTTCAGTCGGTTGGGTATGATGTCTTGGTCAATCGACCCAAAGTGGCAGCTTATCGAGCCCCATCGGCACCAATGGCAGCTTTCGGAGTGGAGAGCACGATGGATCTCGTGGCAGAAGCAATAGAAATGGATCCTGTCACCTTGCGGATTAAAAATGCAGCGAAAGAAGGCACACGAGCTTCCTATGGGCCAACTTATGGGCCCATCGGTATTGGCCCAACTCTAGAGGCAGCAAAGAATCATCCGCATATGAGAGCTAAACTGAAGAAAAATCAAGGTAGAGGTATGGCTTGTGGTTTTTGGTTCAACTTTGGCGGCCAAACCTGCACGGATATTAACATCAGCGCGGACGGTACGGTTAACCTAACGCTTGGAACAGTTGATGTGGGCGGATCTCGAGCATCTATGTCGCTTATTTGTGCGGAGGAGCTTGGTATCCCTTACGATCAAGTAAAAGCAAACATCGCAGACACCTCCTCGCTGGGACACAACGATACTACAGAAGGTAGTCGTGGAACTTTCTCCTCAGGAATGGCGACGATTTTTGCGGCGCGGGAAGCAATTGAGGAGATGAAAGAACGGGCAGCTCAGACATGGGATATTCCTGTGGAAGAAGTCGAATGGGTAGAAGGTGAAGCTAGAGCCATAGGACAGAAGAATGATAACTTGCCCCCCCTTACTCTGAAAGATATAGCCGCCCGTGCAGCAGCAACAGGTGGGCCTATTGCTGGGCATAATGAAGTTGTTGCCGATGGAGCCGGAGTTTCTTTCGCCAGTCATATCTGTGATGTCGAGGTTGACCCTGAGACTGGTGGAACAAGGATAATTCGGTACACCGTGATTCAAGATGCCGGTAAGGCGATCAATCCAGATTATGTAGAAGGACAATTCCAGGGGGGGGCTGCCCAAGGCATCGGTTGGGCACTCAACGAGGAATATATATATGGTGATGATGGGAGACTACAAAATGCAGGTTTCCTTGACTATCGTATTCCAGTTTGTTCCGACCTACCGTTTATCGACACAGAGATACTGGAGATTCCTAACCCAAACCATCCTTATGGGATCCGAGGTGTTGGTGAAACTTCAATTGTGCCGCCATTAGCAGCGATAGGGAATGCAGTTTCTAACGCTGCGGGTGTTCGTATGACGCACGTTCCGATGTCTCCGCCACGTATACTTAAGGCGATTGAGGAAGCCGAGGCATGACAATAGGTTGGCCAGCCGATCTCAGAAGTCTTCCCGATTTCTAAGATCGGCTTAGCATCCGATTAACCATAGCTGGAGCTATTAAAAGATAACGATGCAAGTCAACCTAACAGGCTCATTGCGATCCTCCGCTAACGGGGAAGCAGTAGTCGAGATCAGCGCTAGCACAATTCGTGAATTGCTTAGTAAGCTTCTAGAAACCTACCCCGGAATGGAAGAACATATGGAACTTGGGATTGCTGTGTCAATTGACGGGGAGATATACCGGGATAGCCCCTCGAAAAAGCTGCCTGCAGGATCAGAAATCTTTCTTCTCCCGCGCCTTCAAGGAGGCTGATGGGGCTTTTTCGCCTTTCAAGCAAAGGCGTGATTTAATCATGGAAATGTTACCCGCTCAATAGTAGGAGGAGTGATAGTGAAAAAAAAGGTAGTTGCTCAGTTCCCACGCCAAGCCAATCCGGAAGAACTTCGATTACGGTATGCGGCCGAACTAGAGGCGCTGGATGCTATTGCAGACATTGTAGAAGTCGACAGTAGCTCTGAAGAGTCCTTTATCGAAGGGGCTCGTGATGCCGATGCCCTACTGACATCTTGGGGACTTCGAATTTCCAGAAAGATTATCGAATCACTAGACCAATGCGTAATTATTGGGGTTGGTAGCGTTGGAGTTGACATGGTAGATGTTGATGCTGCTACTGAGCATGGCATTGTCGTTACTAATACGCCTGATATCTTTATCGAGGAGGTCGCCGACCACGCAATGGCTCTCCTTCTCGGTTCTTATCGGCAACTAAAAATTCAGGAAGGCTTTATTCAGGAAGGAAAGTGGTATTCAGGTCGACCAAGCTTGACTCCCACTCCTCGACTCATAGGCCAAACGCTAGGTCTTCTTGCTTATGGAAACGTCGCAAAAGCGACCGCCCGTCGAGCTAAATCATTTGGATTAAACATCATCGCTCATGACCCTTACGTTTCAGAAACCAAGATGACGAATGATGGGGTTGAGCCGGTGACCTTTTCAGAACTCCTGGCCCGCTCTGACTACTTATCTCTCCACTGCCTCCTGAATGACGAAACTCGCCACATAATGAGTGCTAAAGCATTCAGCCAAATGAAAGATACTGCCTATCTTATCAACACCTGTAGGGGGGGTGTTGTAGATGAAGAAGCTCTAATCTCGGCCCTACTTAATGGTGAGATTGCTGGAGCTGGCCTCGATGTCTTAGAACAAGAACCAATTGATATGGCAAATCCACTACTAGCGATGGATAACGTAATGCTCACCCCACACGTGGCCTCTGCGACAAGCCGAATGCGTCCCGCCACGAGATATCGAGCTGCAAGAGAAATTTCGCTTGCCTTACGGGGGAAGTGGCCGATGAGCCCAGTAAATCCAACTGTAATGCCAAGAGTGCAATTAGAGCGGTGGCAGCCGTACCCAATGGATAGAGGTCCCAACCGATAAAGAGGGAGTAATGCATCCCAACGGATCCTGCTTAATCAATGCTTTTACCTAAAGCTCGAGCTTCTGCCTCATAGGGCGCATAAGAATTCTTCAAGACAGCAGAATTTAATATACACTCTGCAACGAGATCTTTTCCGTCAAAGATAGATGTTCGCAGCCAATGCGACTCTACTCTTCTACTCTCAGAAACAGCAATGACCTCTCTTTCCAAACGATATGGTTGATTTACGAACAGCGGTCCTTTTATCAGTTTGATCTCTTGGTCCGCGAACAATCCCACTGCAGGACCCTTTACCGGTATTTCATTTCGACGAGAAGTATAATGAGTCAACACACTTATCATCTCTATGGGTATTATTGCTCGACCCCATGGAGAAGCATCGGCATCGCTGTACCAATCGCAATTTTCAGTGATGGACTGAAGCTTTTGGTTTAAAGAAAACGGGTACATATCACCCATAACCTGATCAAACCCCATTACAACTGGATCTTCTTCTACAATCTTTTGCCCCACCTTAACATCGGCATGAATAATCAAGTTTTCAACTGGTCTAAGCTTCGCTAATCGAACGTCGAGTTCAGAATCTGGGTATTTAGGGCCGATACTCGCTGTGCCTTCTAAGACCGGCGTCCCATCCCGCTTTTCTGCCCATATCTTACAAATTGCTTCACCCGGACAAACGAAAGCGCGAACTTCCTCACCTTCAACGACCATATTCTGATAGTGAGCACTTATGCAGCCTCGCTCAAACCAGACATTACCGAAAACCTCATATAGTAACGGTACAAACTGACTAAAATGAGTAGGCCCCTCAATTGGCGCACCACGAAGTCCCAGGTCCTTTGCCATGACATCATCGTGAACAGAAAGATGCCCCTCGTAAACTTGTTCCGCCAGCATTTGCCGAGGGTGCCGGAAAGCTCCACAAAGAAAAGACTTTTGAGTAAATGGGGTCATATCAATTTTTTCATCTCCACGAAGATCAGAAAAGTACCATAGGCAATGCTTCAGAGCCATTAAATCTCCAAATTTAGTTAAATTTCCATGAAGTTTTAACTAGTTAGCACTCAGTAAATGCGTAATCATGATTTATGAACTATAATTTTCCTTGGTGAACTCTAGCAGTAGTTATGTGGCAATAGGCTGCTCAATATTAAAATTTTATTTACCCTGGGGGTAAATAAAAGCAAGCACGGTTGTCTGTAAGACACCCAAAGTAAAAAGGTTGGTTATGACAGAAACTCCGAAAATCATCTATACGGAAACGGATGAAGCTCCAAGACTCGCTACATTTTCCTTTCTCCCCATTATAAAATTATTCAGTGATGCTGCAGGTGTGGAAGTTGAGACTCGAGATATCTCCCTGGCGGGACGCATCATTGCAGAATTTCCTGAGCTTTTAACTGCGGATCAACGTATAAAAGACGACCTCGCAGAACTCGGGGAACTGTCCAAAAAACCAGAAGCGAATATAATAAAGCTACCCAACATAAGTGCATCAAACCCACAGATGCATGAGAGCATCAGAGAACTTCAGAATAAGGGCTATAACCTGCCCAACTATCCCGAGGAACCCCAAACTAAATCCGAAAGAGAAATAAAAGCGCGATACGACAAGGTGAAAGGTAGCGCCGTAAATCCAGTACTCCGAGAGGGGAATTCGGATCGACGAGCCGCTCGTGCGGTTAAAAATTATGCCAAGAAACATCCCCACTCTATGGGAACATGGTCTGCGAACTCAAAATCGCATGTTGCTCATATGACCAATGGAGATTTCTACGAGAGTGAGAGATCAACCATTATGGCACAAGATGATGTTTTGAAAATCGAGTTCGTCGGAGAGGAAAGTATTGTGCTGGCAAGTGACTTGCCTGTGGAAGTGGACGAAATTGTAGATGCTTCTTTTATGAGTAAAGAGGCCCTCTGTAAATTTCTCGCTGAAGAAATAGCCTCGACGGAAGATGGCGTCTTATTCTCTCTGCACTTGAAAGCTACAATGATGAAGGTTTCAGATCCAATCATGTTCGGTCATGCCGTGCGAACTTATTACAAATCGGCTTTCGAAAAAAACGCAGCTATTTTCGAAGAGCTCGGGGTCGACGCCAATAACGGGATCGGCGATGCTTATGAAAAAATCGAAGGTCTGAGTACAGACCAACAAAAGCAAATTTATCAAGACCTAGATCAATGTCTAAGTGATGGACCTGATCTTGCTATGGTTAACTCAGATAAAGGTATTACGAATCTGCATGTCCCAAGCGATATTATTATAGATGCATCTATGCCCGCGGCAATTCGCGAGTCGGGAAAAATGTGGGGGCCAGATGGAGAGCTTCACGACATGAAAGCTGTGATTCCAGATAGGTGTTATGCTCTTGTTTACGATGAGACCATTAAGCATTGCATAGTCAACGGAGCCTTTGATCCTACGACGATGGGCTCGACCTCAAATATTGGACTCATGGCGCAGAAAGCAGAAGAATATGGATCCCATGAAACCACTTTTGAGGCGCCGAAAGATGGAATCATCCGAGTCGTTGACAGTTCCAACAAAACGCTTATTGAGCATTCCGTTCAAGAAGGCGATATTTGGAGAATGTGCAGAGTAAAAGACAATCCCATTAAAGATTGGGTCAAATTAGCAGTAAATCGGGCAAAAGTTACGGGTTCCCCTATTATCTTCTGGCTAGATGAAAACCGAAGCCACGATAAGATTTTAATCGATAAGGTTAAAAGGTACCTGCCAACTCATGATCTGACCGGTATTGAATATCAAATTATGGCGCCTGCCGCTGCCACTGCTTTCTCCTTGGAAAGAATGAGAAGATCAGAGGATACTATTTCGGTTACCGGTAACGTTCTTCGAGATTACTTAACAGACCTTTTTCCGATTCTAGAACTTGGAACGAGCGCAAAAATGTTATCTATCGTACCTTTAATTAATGGTGGTGGTCTTTTTGAAACTGGTGCTGGAGGGTCAGCCCCTAAACATGTTCAACAATTCGAAACTGAGGGACATCTGCGTTGGGATTCGTTGGGCGAGTTCCTCGCACTAGGTGCTTCTCTGGAACATCTCTCTGAGTCATTCAATAACAAGCCTGCTAAGATTCTAGCGGACACGCTGAATGAGGCGATCGAGAAGTTTCTGGAGGAGAATAAATCTCCATCCAGAAGGGTGAATGAATTGGATAACAGAGGGAGTCACTACTACCTTGCTACTTACTGGGCAGAAGCTGTAGCGGCTCAGAATCAAGATCCAAGTCTCAAGGCGCGATTCGATAGCTTAGCAAACAAACTAATCACCAATGAAGATAAAATTTTGGCCGAATTAATAGATGCTCAAGGAGCACCCGCAAATATTGGCGGGTATTATCGTCCCGATCCAGAACTGGCCGATGCGGCTCTGCGCCCTTCTAAATCACTGAATGAGATCATTGACTCTTTCAATAACTAAGCACCATGATAGAAGAGTGTTTTAAGAATTACTGGCTATCGTTGTTCATGGTTTGTTATCCTTTTCTAGCGCTTAATCAAAAACATGCAAGTGAAGGGAGAAAGAAATGGGAGGCACCGAGGCCACAAGGTATGAGATTAAAAATGGAGCAGCTTGGATAACGCTCGACCGCCCAGAAAATCGAAATGCACTGTCTGCTGTCCTTGTAACCGAGCTCTATGATCATTTAGTCAAATCTAACGAAAATGATGAGGTGCGCTGCATCGTACTTACTGGAACAGATCCAGCTTTTTGCGCAGGGGCTGACCTAAAAAATCCACCAGGATCAGAAATCACAGGCGGAAGGAGCATACCCTATCCAGAGGTACTCAGCTATATCATCAATAGCGATAAACCAGTTATCGCCGCGGTGAACGGGGCGGCATTTGCAGGAGGGCTAGGACTAATCGGTGCAGCGGATATAGTCATCATTGCGGAAGAAACCATTTGCAGTTTTAGCGAAGTTAGAATTGGAGTGATCCCCGCAAATATTTCTGTCGTATGTCTTCCGAAACTCGGAATACACCACGGTATGAAATTAATGCTAACCGGGGAGCGGTTCACTGGTAGCCGAGCGGTGGAGGTAGGTCTGGCGCATCGAGCCGTGCCTCGCAATGCTCTTCACGCTGCAGTGCAAGAGGAAGTGGATATGATAAATCTCGGAGGCCCCAATGCAATAATCGAAACTAAGAAGTTAGTGCGTAGGAAGGCAAAAGCATCATTAGAAGAGGATTTTGAGGAGTGCGCAGAGTGGAGTTTAAGGATGTTCCAATCTATCGAG
>MDTB01213093.1_pt1 | contig 10473 bp, 7 predicted proteins | sample 811161 | NCBI WGS metagenome assembly MDTB01 (sample SAMN05326650, study PRJNA326480) | marine metagenome | isolation source: seawater | place: Mediterranean Sea | collected 2009
ACCAAGTGAATATTTGCTATAGTAGTTAACCCACCTACCCAATTATGGGGGCAATAATATTGGCCAAATTCATGAATAGTCTGTCCGATATACCAACCTTCTGAAATACCAGTAAGATTCGCATCTGTCTGTATGATATTCATAGCCCCCGACGAAACATACGGCTCTACCTGCCAACGGTTCCACCAACTTTCGCCCCCAGAAACCATTACCGAGGGCATAGCTTCATTAATAGCTATATGTTGATTTAACGCAGCGGGATCCTCTGTCTCAAGAGGCTCCTCATACCAATAAAATCCAAGATCCTCTAAGGCAGGACATAATTCTTTGATTATCAATTCAAACGGCCACGGAAACTTCTCCAATACCAATCGAAAATCAGGTCCCACAGCCGAGCGAAGTCGTTCGAGCATCGGGAGATACTCTTTAAAAGTGATATCACTATACTTCCAGCTAGTTCCATTGCGAAATTTGAATGTCGTATAGCCTGCTGCCTTGTAGCGCAGAGCTTCCTCAATTAGCTCTTGTTCACCGTTATCATACCAAGCATGGGAAACACCCCCGCTAGCATAAATCTGAACCTTATTAGACGCTTCAGGGTCGTCGGATAGTAATTTGAAAACCGGCTTCTCCAAAGCTTTACCTATAACGTCCCATAAAGCATTATTTACCCCCGCCCAAGCACCTTCAGCTACTGGCCCATGTCCTTGATTGTTAGTTAGTAAGTCAACATCGAAGACATTTGCACCTTTTAGCATCGGAGTAATGTAGCGGTCGGTATATTCTTTGAGACGTTCCGGGCCCCGATAAGGACTACCCTCCGCTATCCCAACAATACCTTTGTCCGTATAAATCTGCACGAGAGCTGCATCAGATTTCCAAACATACAAACCAGCGCAGCGCCACAAATAGTCGCCATCGTGAACATATGACAGCGGCGTGACCTTTATTTCAGTGATAACAATTTTTTGACGTTGTAAATTTTGCGTGGGATATTTTCTAATCGTTTCCACATTTAGCCCCTTTCATCAATTTTTATTGCTTTCCCCGATTATGATAAAATTGGCGTATCGAAGCAATCTATTTCATTTTAATGGAACACAAATTTTTCGTATCTGCGATTGCCTCTACGGGTACTATCATTAAATTACTAAGTAGTAATAGATGTTTTTTAAAAATCTCGGGCAAAGGAGTGATTACATGGTTTCTGGAACAATAGTATATGGTGTTTTTCTCATCCTTTGGGGAACAGTTATTTCTATTTATTCCGATAGCAAATCCTTCACGTCTTGGATTCCATCGTTAATAGGCTTGCCCATTTTATTGAGCGGAATAATTTCATTCGCTTATCCAAATCAAAAAAAAATGTGGATGCATGTCAGTGTCTTATTCGGATTACTGGCTTTTCTTGGTGGACTTGATTTTTTGCGGGGATTTAGTTCCGAAATGGGTCCTTTTGAAAAACCAACAGCTGGATTATCCAAATTAATGCTTCTAATTACTGGCGGCATCTTCACTTTTTATAACATAAAATCTTTTATAGCAGCCAGAAAAGTCACTAAAGAATCTTAATATATTCGCCCGATTATTTAGCAAATTATGAGGATGGAGGTGAAGTAAAACAAATTTTTCTAAAATCACTGAACTTTCTCGATCACAATATATAGAAATCTTTGAATAGCACTATCGAGTGCTTTTTGCTAAGAGGCGCGTATTTGAAACGATTTCTGTTAATTTTGAAAATAGTAAGTTAAAATCTCCTCCTATTGAAATCCACTGTACGCCAAGCTGATGATAATGAGAGATTACTTCTAAATCGAAACCCATTGCTATTCCCACTGTTCTACCGGCACTAAGAGTACTTTTTATTACACCTTCAGTCATCGATCTCACATCTGGATGATTAATTTCACCTGATAATCCAATAGATCCCGCCAAATCATTAAAACCTATACAGATACCATCCAAGCCCTCGATTGATACAATTTCTTCTATAGAATTTACCGCATCAACATGCTCGATTTGAACGATGACCATGATCTGGCTATCAGCATCTTTTAGATATTCTGGATAAGGTTGACCACCGAATAACCTTCCTCTACGTGGTCCAAAGCCTCGCTGTCCCTTAGGAGGATATTTACAAGCAGAAACAACCCGTTCAACTTCTAGACTAGATTTAACCATAGGAACAACTATCGCCGCAGGATGAAGTTCTAAGATAGGCTTTATCTGCACTGGATCTGCGGACGGCACCCGAACAAACGGAGCAGCATTAGTGCCTCTCGTAGCCATTACGTGCAGTAATGCTGTATTAGTATCTATTGGACAATGCTCCATATCAATCCATGTAAAATCAAATCCGGCATCCCCCACTAGTTCACTGATTGCAGAATCGGTAAAAGTAATTGAAGTACCTATGCAAAGTTCGCGGCGAGCTATTTTGTCTTTGAATAATTCAATATTATTTAATGACATCATTTAACTCCTGATATACTAGTTGGCCAACATTCTATTTTAAGAAAATTAAATTTCAATAAAACAACTCAATTCAGTTTAAAAATCAACTACAAATAGATCTATTATAGCAGCGTTTTACAGAAAGGCTCTCCCGTAAGTATATTTATCTTCATATGACGGTCAAAATTAAAGGTTGATCATGAGGGAAATCGATGGCTAAGCAGAATAAACTAATTGAAGACGCAATAACAACTGAAGACTTATGGCGAATTATGTTGAAAAGAGTACCGCCGATTGTATCGGAGTATTTCCGAGGCGGGGCTGATTCAGAAACTACCATGCGTGGCAATGTAAAAGCCTTTCAGCAATCCGCAACGACAGCAAGAGGAGCAATAAAATTTGACAACGTAGATCTGACAACAAATACGATGGGGCAAAAACTAGACGTTCCATGGTACATTTCTCCCGTTGGTAGCTTGAGATCTCTTTATCCGATGGCTGATGCGGTGGCCTCCAAGGTAGCGGGTGAATATGGAACCATCATGGCGCAATCAACATTATCGGGTACACCGATGGAGGAAGTGACAAAAGCTAGTCAGGGATCATGCTGGTATCAATTATACCTCTGCGGAGGCCAAGAAACAGCTTTGAGAAGCATTAATAGAGCAAATGAAGCCGGATTCACCGGCTTAATCCTAACTATTGATACTGGTGTTTCAGGACTAAGAGCACTACATCAAAGAATGAATCCAATGCAGGTAGCTAAACCTTTCACTGGCTTAGGACTTGTAGAAGCTATACGTCTGATTTTTAAAAAAATTTCTGTCGCACCACAAATGATCACTCGCCTTCCTTGGCTGATTGATCACACGATAGACGGCGGACTAATGGAATTTGTAAACGTGGTAGATGAAAATGGATCTGCTATGCCTTATGCTGATATCGGGGAGCAATTATCTTCATCAGCGGTCACTTGGGACGATTTAAACTGGATAAAAGAGGCGTGGGGAAACGAAAAACCTTTAATAATCAAGGGTATCCACTGTTCCTACGATGCTAAAAAAGCAGAAGATCATGGAGCTTCCGGAGTTATTTGGTCAAACCACGGCGGACGACAACAAGATAGAGTACCCCCTACTCTTCATATTGTTGAACAGGAAATGCCGCATATGGCTAATTCAAGCTTAGATTTTATGATGGATGGTGGAGTGCGCAATGGTACTGATATTTTAATTGCACTGTCATACGGATTGAAGGCTGTCGGAATCGGTAGGGTTACTGCTGCAGGAATAGGGGCAGGTGGAGCACCTGGTTTACGTCGTGCCTTCGATATTCTCGATTCTGATCTGCGAAGAGCAATGCGACTTGTTGGACTACAAAATATATCCGAGATACAAGAGATGGGCAGTGAAGTTCGCAGAAAAAATTCATTGATTGGCGATTCTCACCTTCCAGAGTTTGTTTATTAATAGGAAAAACCTATGACTATTTTAAAAGATCAAATCACATGACGAACCCTCTATTAGAAGTAAAAAATCTACAAGTTACTTTTAATACAGATTACGGAAAAGTTTTTGCCGTAGAAAATCTGAATTTTACGGTAGAATCCGGCCAAACTCTCGGGATAGTCGGAGAATCAGGCAGTGGTAAATCTGTAACCAGCTTGGCAATTATGCGATTGCTCCCAAAACACATAACAGAGATCGGTCAACAATCAGAAATCAAATTCTTAGGCGAGAACCTACTTACTCTGAATCAACAGCGAATACAAGCAATCAGAGGATCTGAAATTTCAATGATATTTCAGGAACCTACAAAATGTTTGAATCCCGTCTTTAGAGTCGGATACCAAGTAATGGAAGCCATATTGACACATCAGGATATATCAAAGACAGATGCAATATCAAAAACTATTGAGTTATTCCGAGAGGTGGGTATTCCGGATCCCGAAAAACGTATTCAAATGTATCCGCACGAGATGTCTGGAGGACAACAACAACGAGTCATGATCGCCATGGCTTTATCTTGTAATCCAAAACTCTTAATTGCAGATGAACCGACAACAGCGTTAGATGTAACAATTCAGGCACAAATCCTACAACTTTTACGTCGAATCATAGACGAAAGAGATATGGGGTTGATTTTTATTAGCCACGACCTGGGTGTCATATCCGAAATAGCGGACACTATCGCAATAATGCAAGACGGGAAAGTCGTAGAATTTGGAGACCGCAATCAAATTTTTCAATCTCCAAAGCAACCTTATACAAAAGGACTTTTGGCATGTCGCCCTAGATTAGAATCTAAATCTGTAAGATTGCAAACCGTGCATGATTTCTTAGGCTCTAAGAAAAACCAAAAAACAGCTATAGATCTACGAGAGAATAATCAGTCAGCCAATGCCGACAACTCGGCAATTCCAACAAGCTATCTACATCCACTTACAAAATTAGCTGAAATTGGCTTCCCCAAAAACCAGGAAGATTATCCTGAGGGATGCAAATTTGTATCCGAGCATGAAAAACCGTTGTTAAAAATAGAAAATCTGCGTGTCTATTTTCAGATGCGAGGTGGCCTTTTTCGGAAATCAGCAAACACTATAAAAGCAAACGATGATATTTCGCTTGATGTCTTTAAGGGACAAACGTTAGGACTGGTAGGGGAATCAGGTTGTGGAAAAACAACTCTTGGTAGGGCAATTTTGCGCTTGATAAACTCTACTCAAGGAGAAATTACATATGATGGATATAATCTAACGAAACTTTCTTCAAAAGCATTGCGACCTTTCAGAAAACGTATACAAATAATTTTTCAAGATCCGTATAGCTCCTTAAACCCAAGAATGACGACAGAGGATACACTTACCGAACCAATGTCGATTCATAATATCGGTAATTCGTACGAGGAACGCCGCCAAATCATGCTAGATTTACTGGAAAAAGTAGGTATGAATAATGAGAGTTATCTAACACGCTATCCACATGAATTTTCAGGTGGCCAAAGGCAACGCATATGCATTGCGCGCGCCCTATCTGTTCAACCTGAATTAATAGTATGCGATGAATCAGTATCAGCTTTGGATGTCTCCGTCCAAGCACAGGTTTTGAATCTTTTAAAAGATCTTCAGGACGAACTAAGTTTATCTTACGTTTTCATTAGCCATGATTTATCAGTCGTAAAATTTATGAGCGACATGATGGCCGTGATGAATGAGGGTAAAATAGTTGAGTTTGGTCCTGCGGATTCTATTTATGCCAACCCAAAAGAGGAATACACGCGAAAGCTTATTGATTCTATCCCCAATGACATGGCAGATCTCAAAATCAACTAAGCCGTATATAATCCTGTTTCATCTTCGGCTTGCGGAAGCAATCTCGGAAAAATCTACATCCTCATATGTGAAACTATTTTCCTGAAAAACTCGTTTGCCAAACGTATCAACCCAATCTTTATGCAGTCCTAATTCAACATCAGCGGGAGGCACGATTTTAAACTGGACAGTATATAGATCGTCAACATTCCCAGGTAACGAAATATTCCGCGCATAGTGGAAGTTATCAATTAGATTAAGATGAGGCAGTAAATCTATGAAGGTTCGTAATCCCGTGCTTTGATTCGTAACTAAAGCTGTGATACGTAAATAAGGTACGAAACCACCACTAGGAGTACCTTGAGGTATTTTATCTTCAGCCCAGTTTATACGCGCCTCGATATGAACGTGCGTTAGATTTTCTGTCAAATGAAGCGATGCTGGCTTAATCTGATCCTTAATCGCCCCCTCGAAAATAGCTACTATGCCCGGATTAAATCGCTCTTCTCCAATTACAAGTTCGATAGAATCTGCTGAATCAGTTATTAACATGAAAACTGCAAAAGAAAATGCTAAACTCATGAATTTATTTCTCATTATCACTCCAGTGTAGATTCTGAAAAGAATAAAAAACAGTCGATTTTAAATTAAAGCCAATTGGCTCTACCACATTTTCACATAATTAATCGTTCAAATAACAAAAAAATTAGAAAAATTTAAAAAGCGAATCAATACCGAATTCTCTATTTTAAAGAAAATTATTTCACTATGATTTAAAGTTGACGATATCATAAATATGAAGCAAATCTCTTGTGTTACCTCTTATTGCTAGATTACTTTGTGTATGGTGCATAACTAAATTTCGAAATACATATTTCTGCGCTATGTAGGAGATAAAACCAAAGTGACTGAAAAATTAAATCCGCAAGGTGTCGACGAGAACCCAGAGGATAGTAAAAAATCTAAGATAGATGTGGTCGAGATAGTTGACTGGCTAGATAAAGAAGAAAATAAGCAAGGACAACAACAATCCGACGAAGGAGACGAAGAATCGTCGGTTGAGGTGTTCGGAGACCTTGGCGACTTAGTAAGTAGCAATGAGGTTGGTAATGTAATCAGTGAAATGGGCTTCGACGTAGAAAAATTGGACGAACTGCCTCAAGAGCTATTACCGGAGGAGAATACTGATGTTGAAGAAGGTAAACCAATCACATTTGGTGATGGTTATTCGACTATTTCAGTAAAAATATTAGAAAATGGAAGAAAAGCTGCTATAGAATCGCTACAATTTGGAGATATGAATAATCCTCCAACGCTTAGCGAGTTAAAAAGTGTGATGGAATCGAATTACGGCGTTGTTCATGGATTCGTAGATGAAAAAATAGAAGAATTAATCAAAAGTGCTAGTAAAAGAGCAATATGGGATGCTAACCTGATTATAGCGCAAGCTACTATTCCTGAAAAAGCAGCCGATGGCCGCGTAATATACCATGTGAAAACCGATCCAGAGACGGACAAACCTCTGAACGGCGTAGAACTGTCTAAAGCAATGTTAGGTGATGACATTCGGGCGACTTTGAAAATTAAAGGAAAACCGATGTTAGTAGATCAAGGAGCCGAAATTGCAATGATTGAAACTCCACAGGTCGGGAAACCCGGTCTTAATATCTTCGGGCAGGAGATTGTTGATGCTGGTAAATTAGCTAACCGCCCAGTTGCCGGAAAAGGCGTCATAGAAGACGGCGACGTTTTTATAGCCGAAACTATGGGCTATGTCGTTATGATCGATAATCGGCTACAAGTCCTATCGCCTCTTTGGCTGGACCACGATAGATACACGGCACGGTTTCTGTATTTCCCACAACCGAACAACGCCGCGCCAATAGAAGTCAGTTCGCTAATGAGCCTACTCGAAAAAACAGAGATCAATTATGGAATCATCGAAAGTGCGGTTGAGAAACTTTCTACTGATGGTGTAGGCAAAAAGCGCTCAGCTCTATTAATAGCACGGGGCAACAGAGTTCAACCTGGGGTCGATGCACACTTCAACCCAAATTTTCAAACGGAACAATTCGCGCAAGAATCTGAAGAGAGCAATGAATCTATAGATTTTCGTGAGCGTAATGCTTATATAGCCGTGACGGAGGGAGACCTTCTCGGTGAATTTATTCCCGCAACAAACGGCGTCCCTGGCAAAACTATCTTTGGCGAAGAGGTATTAGCCTCAGATGGTGAAATTATTGAATTTACAATTGGTGAAGGAGTACGAGTCGAAGCTCAATCTGAAAATTCAGGAGAATCAGATAAAGACGAAAAACATAGCGAAGATTCTCAACCTCCAAGTGATGAAGAAAAAGGTTTTTTGGGAAGCAGGCCTTCTTTTTTATACGCAAATTTAAGCGGGTCAGTTCGTTACGTTCGTAATAAATTAGAAGTTTTACCACTTCTAATTATCAATGGGGATGTTGACCTAAATGTAGGACACATTTCTACTCGGGGCGATGTAAAAATTGGTGGATCTATACAGTTTGGATTCAATATAACCGCAGGTGGAAATATTGATATTGCCGGTGGAGTTGAAAACGGCGTAACGATACGCTCCGAAGGAGATATAACTGTAAATAAAAGTGTAATAGGTGAGCGAACACGAATCATTGCGGGCGGTGATGTAGAGGCTAGGCTAATACACAACGCACGAGTCGTTGCTCAGGGGAACATTACGGTGAATCACAGTGTCGTGAATGCTCGATTAAGTTCGGGTGGGTCTATTACAATCCATCCCGGGGCTGGCCGAGTTGGCAGTATTGTAGGAGGTGAAACATTTGCAACATTATTTATACAAGCGAAGACCTTAGGATCACCCGGGATGGAGCCCACGCGAGTTGGATGTAAACCCTCGCCACGCGACTTAGCGCAATTGAATTCCATGCGTAATCGGGTCAAGAAAAATAGAGAGATTGTGAATAAAGCGATGAAGTGGATGGGAGTAAACAAATTCGATAAAAGACAAATCGACCGAGCCTTGAGCACTGTTCCAGAAAGCCAGCGCGAAGCTTTTGCAAAAGCATTAAGAGAAGGAGTCAAAGCTGCTGCTGAACTGGCCCAACTACCTCAACAAATCAGTAAAAAAGAGCAGGAACATATTGACGCGATTGGAAGAGGGCAGATCAGAGCTTCTGACGCATTTTTTGCTGAAGTAGTCGTTGAATTTGGTATCCGTGAAACGCGTCTTTTAGATAAAAATGTAGGCGGAAGATACATGTTAATTGAAGATGAGGTTAGATGGAGGCCTCCCGTTTGACAAAAATTTAAACAATCAACTCAGTATAGTACTTTTTTCTGAATCACAAAACCTTCTCAGGCAGAATGCTTAAGATTAGCTAACATACTAATTCACTCTTACCAGACCTGGAAGATCTATATGCCGCATCTATCATCTCAACACCTCGCATTGCAGATTCTCCCGGTGTCAAATTGACTTTCGTTTTTCCCAAGATAAGATCAACAAAATTATTTGGGGGTCCATCACATTCATAACTACCTGCATCTTCAGAAACATCCAGATTAACATCTTTTCCATCGTTTCTATTCAGACACATTCTTGCACGTTCACAATCTATTAATATCATTCCTTCCGAACCAAATATTCGCAAATCAACTTGAAATCTTTTATCTTTTGGAACATTTCCTGCTCCACTAATGGTTCCTATGGCTCCAGATCTGAATCTAACCGTTAACGCATCATATAAATCCACTTCAGATCCAGGTGCACTCATCTCAGCGAAAACACTCTCCGCCTGTAAGTCAGTAAGCCAGAACAGCAAACCCGACGAATGAGAAATTTGGGCATGTGCATACCCCCCTCCAGAAATCTGAGGATCTGCCCAAGTCGCCACCGTGGGACCGAAAAGACCTGAAGAATTTTGACCTGATTTCTTTGAGATATCAACTCTATTTGTTTCTATGCCGGAAAGTAAATCTCGTATCGGCGAGGCCATGTGACACATTACAAATTCTATCTTGCCAACACCTCTTTCATCTAAAATCTTTTTAGCTCTTTTAATGAAAGATTTATGATGCCAACCGTATGGTACGAGCAACGGTAATTTATTCTTTTGTGCAATAGCAACCAGTTCCCGCGCATGATCCGCACGAGTAGCAAGTGGTTTCTCACACATTACAGGTATACCAGCTTCTAAAGCCAATTTCGCGTGCTCATAATGTAACGGATGTGGAGAGCTAATAATTATCCCATCAAGTTCACAATTTGCAATTAAATCGCGAAAATTTTCCGTACCATAAGAAAATCCGAAATGTTTTTTTACGCGATCTAATTCCTTCGCTCCTAATCTGCAAACACCTGATAATTCAACATCCTTACGGGAAGCTAATACCGGCATGTGGTTACTGGTTGCCCACCAACCGGCGCCAATAAAACCGATCCGTGCACTCTTTGATCTATTCATCAAATTACCTTTTCAATAAATTTTGTAAAATCTAATAAATATTTTTTTTTAAGTTCAATTATGAGTCATAAAAATGCTATATTTGCTTCATAAAATTTCGTAGGTTTTTACAACTATATTTACTTATCTATTAAATCGCGAAAATTGATGGAACTCAAACTAAATGAATGTTCTGCGAAATCTATTACGGCCGTCCTTTGGAGCACTTTACGCAGTCAACCTAATCTCAGCTAACATAAT
>MDTB01028723.1_pt1 | contig 10471 bp, 10 predicted proteins | sample 811161 | NCBI WGS metagenome assembly MDTB01 (sample SAMN05326650, study PRJNA326480) | marine metagenome | isolation source: seawater | place: Mediterranean Sea | collected 2009
CTGGTCTGATTATTCTGATGATTGGGCTTGCCTTGATCAGGGTTGGCATACAATACGCGGCTGGCGGGGTGCCCGCAAAGGCGCAAGGATTACCTGAATATGGCAGTTTGATGAACTGGTCTATTGCTGGTGTTGTTATTGTCGTGACGCTTGTGCTGAAGTTTTTCACACGCGGAATGTTATCGGTAGCGGCGGTGTTAATCGGCATTATCGCAGGATATATTGTCGCCTATTTCAATGGCATGGTCAATTTTGGCAATGTTGGGAATGCGGCCGCCATAGCCCTGCCCAACCCGTTCCATTTTGGCGTTGAGTTTACGGCTGCCGCCATTATTGGGTTCTGCGCCATGTCATTTGTATCAGCCGTGGAAACGGTTGGTGATGTGTCAGGTATTACCAAAGGTGGTGCTAATCGGGAAGCTACCGACAAAGAGATCGAAGGCGCCACCTATGCCGATGGTATAGGATCAGCCGTAGCCGGGGTCTTTGGTGGATTACCAAATACATCATTTAGCCAGAATGTTGGATTAATCGCCATGACTGGCGTGATGAGCCGTCATGTGGTTACCATTGGCGCTTTATTGCTTGTCATCGCAGGCCTTATCCCCAAAGTTGGCGCCATTATAGCAACCATCCCTATTGAGGTGCTTGGTGGCGGCGTCATTGTCATGTTCGGTATGGTGAGCGCGGCAGGGGTATCCATGCTGGCGACAGTCACCTGGAATAAACGCAATCTGATTATCTTTGCCATCGCCTTATCGGTTGGACTTGGTTTGCAGCTTGAGCCAGATGCGCTTCAGCATATGTCAGGGACAGCGCAGGTTCTTATGGTATCAGGGCTTCTGCCAGCGGCGGTTATTGCCATTGTGCTTAATCTGATCTTGCCGGAATCTATTGGTGAGGCGGCTGAATAAGCCTTAACATCTAGACATGTGACAGGCGGTATATTGCGCCTGTCACCCTTAATTTGATTTGGCTGATATATCGGCGGCAGTGATCATTTCCGCCAATGTCACCAGATCATGCGCCATACAATCAGGGGCTTTATAGAGAGGGTGATAATGGATCACCGTCTGATCAGTCATGCGGTCAACATATCCTGCCAGCATCCCGGCATGCAGCGCGCCATGGGTATCCCAGTCATGCGTTGCGATGAGCCGAAGCGATGATATTGGCCGCGCAAGCTGTTTCGCGGCAAAAGCATATACCTTCGGGTCAGGCTTGAAGCTACCTGTTGCTTCAACGGAAATAATCTCATCAAAAGATGTGATCAAATTGGCATGGCTGAGCTGTTTATTCACCAGATCAAATGACGAGTTGGTAAAGGCAACGGTGCGATAGCCATGATGCCGAAAGTGATTGAGCGCCGCCATCACATCAGGATGTGGGGGCAGGCTGGAAAACCCTGTCAGAATGGCATCGCGTTGATCATCAGTAAGCGTCATGCCATGCCGCGCCGCCATATGATCAAGCATCACCCAAGCCAGATCAGAAAAGCGCGTTTCAACGCCTGTTATCGCCGTCACAACCGATGAATGAAGCAATGATGAAAACCATGTTCCAGCAACCTGATCATTAGGGAATATAGCGGCAAATCGCGCCCTCATTGGCGCTAGGTCTAGGACGGTTTCGTTAATGTCAAAAAGAATGGTATCGCGCATCTTGGCCTCCCCCTATCTTGGTGTGTCTTGATGTGTCTTGGTGTGTCTTAATATGTCTTGATCTGGATTTACCTGAAATTACCTGAATGTATCTAGCCAATAATCACTGGCAAATCACGAGATACCCGTGTTGTCAGCAACTCAGCGCCTTGATCTGTGATGAGAATATTTTCCTCAGCCACCATTAAAAATCCATCACCATAAAGCACCGAAGGCTCAAGCGTCAGCACCATATTAGCAGCAAGTTTGGTATTATCCCACACCGTATGTGATGGCGGTTCAGTCAACTGAATCCCTAGCCCATGACCATATCGGCCGACATCATCACCACCCCCTGATGAGGCATCCGGGCGAAGCACCTGATCCATTGCCGCATAGAGATCAGCAGGCGTATTCCCAGGCGTTGCCACAGCCAGCGCCGCTTCGGTCGCATCATAAAGCTGATGATGTGCCTTGAAAGCCGCATCACTAGCCTCACCTATGGCAAAATTGCGATCAAAGTCAGAAAAATAACCATCCCAGACTGACCCCGTATCCAGCATCAAAATATCCCCTTGCTGGAGAGGCCGATCATCAGGTGGGGCAATAATATCCCGATATCCGCCAGCGCCTGCTGATCCGACCAGATAACTGACATCATCCGCGCCAGCGGCTAAAACTCGTCTCTTAAATCCGCGAAACACATCGGCTAGTGGAATGCCGGCCGTGATCCAGTTAGGGATATCCGCAAAGACTTGAGAAACCATCGCGCAAATATGGCTAAGCTTGGCAATCTCAGCTGGTGATTTGATCATCCTGATGCGCTGAATAGCTGGCGTCACATCAACCCATTGCCGTGGCGCCACCATATCTTTGAGATGCCCGATATCAGCAAGCGGCGCTCTGAACACCGTCTCACGCCCCATCAGCACCCCCATGCGGCCACCCGCAGAGATATGCGTTGATATCACATCGGCAAGCAGACTGATGCCGTCATCGCTCGCCGCAGGAGATGCCCAGCTTTTGATATCGCCAACATAACAGCTTTCCATCAACGGCACGCCAATCGATGGAATAACCGCAACAGGCTTACCCGTCTTCGGCAAGACGAGAAACCATGGCCGCGTTGGGCTTTGCCAAAATGGTGTCATAAAACCTGTGAAATATCGTATTTCCGGCTCAGATGCGAATAGCATAGCATCAAGATTCTGATCTGCCATGATCTGTTGGGCGGCGCTGCAACGCTGCTTAAACTCAGCATCTGAAAACCCGCGTGGTGGAGCTGATAATGTCATCACTGTTTCGTTGTTAGTAAATTGCCAATATCATAAATAAACTGTGCAATCTCGCTTTCTAAAGGGAAAGATAAGACGCCCATAACGCTATATCCAAATAATAATGGAACGACATAGAAGCGCACCATATAGATAAACCACGCAACATATAGCGGCCGCATTTGTTCGACCAGAAAACCAGGGGTAATTGGCGCCCATAATCTTATGAGAGGATTGGTTAAGCGCTGAAAGGCTTTATTGAAAAAGAAATTAGAATCAGGCCTTAAAAAAATGCCCATCCCAAAGCGCCCGATAAGCGTCCACATAGCCGCCCCCAGAATGTAATCCAAAATGATGATCCAGATCGGAAATGCTGCTGCTACCTGATCCATATTTTGCCCCCAAAAACATGTTATTACTTAATGTCTTGATCTCAATCCTGCCATAAAAAATGGGGCAGGAAAAGCACCTGCCCCATCATATCTTGATTTAGTTAGGCTGATACGATCAGCTTACATATGTTTTACCCTTAGGTATGCGGATGCTTTCCACCATTTTCTGGGTTTCTTCATCCGGCTCCTCGGTCATCAGACTGACAACAACCATGAGGATCAAGCTAACAGGCATACCAATCATACCAAAGCGCAGACCATCAATGCCGAGCCATGGGGTCATACCTGTCTGTACCATATAGAGATACCAGGCACCGACACCAAAGCCGCCAATCATACCGGCAATAGCACCAGCACGGTTAGCCCGTTTCCACCAGACACCAAGGACAAGTGGGAAGAACAAACCTGAATTGGCAAAACAGAATGCCCAGGCCACAGCACCGAGAATACCGGTTAACTGCATTGACGCCACCAAAGCACCAAGAGCACCAATAACCAAGAGCATAATACGAGCCACTAATAGACGTTTTGCTGTATCCACTTTTGGATCAATGATCTTATAGTAAAGGTCATGTGAAAGCGCGTTAGCAATCGCCAGCAGAAGTCCGTCAGCAGTTGACATGGCAGCAGCAAGGCCGCCAGCAGCAACAAGACCGGAAATCACATATGGCAGACCAGCCATTTCAGGAGTAGCCAAGACCACGATATCCGCACGCATGAAGAAGTCATTGATCTGAACTATACCGTCACCATTGCCATCAACAATTTTCAGGAAGCCAACATTGCTCCACTGTTGTATCCACTCAAGGCTTGCGACATCAGCAACGCTTTTACCAATGATGCTTGTCGCAACATTTGGATCAAGAAGCGACAATTTGGTAAAGGTCGCAAGTGCTGGTGCTGATAGATAAAGCAGTGAGATGAAGAACAGTGACCAACCCACAGACTGACGAGCAGCCTTAACTGATGACGTTGTAAAGTAACGCATCAGAACGTGAGGCAGAGACGCTGTACCAGCCATCATACATAAGACAAGCGTAAAGAACTTCCAGCGTGCCATCCACTCACCGCTAGCATCGTTAATGCCAACTTTTAGAGCGGCAAGCTTGCCAGCCTCGGCTTGTGCTTCGGCTGTTGGCAGTAATGTTCCAACACTAAGAGCTGATTCAAGTTCCTGCACCCGCAAGACAGCATCAAACTGCGCTAAATGTGGGATCAGGCCATAGCCAAGCTTGTTTGACATCCAGAAGACAGGGATCAGATAGGCAACGATCAAAACGATATACTGTGCCACCTGTGTCCAGGTCACCGCCCGCATGCCGCCAAGCATGGAACAGAACAGAATACCGGCCAAACCGACCCATACCCCAACCTCAAAATCAATCTGAAGCGCTCGTGCCGCTACTGTACCTGTGCCGTTAATCTGTGCGGTCACATAGGTAAATGAAGCCACAACAAGAACAACAACAGCGCAGAAACGCGCAAGATTGCCGCCATAACGTGTTCCGATAAAATCAGGAACCGTATAACATCCAAACTTGCGGAGATACGGAGCAATCAATGATGCAACAAGCACATAACCACCCGTCCAGCCGACAAGGAATGCCATATAGGGGTAACCTTTAAGGTAAATACCACCTGCCAGGGCAATAAATGACGCGCCAGACATCCAGTCCGCAGCGGTTGCCATACCGTTATAAACAGCAGGAACCTCTCGACCGGCGACGTAGTACTGACTTGAATCCATTGTCCGTGACAAGACGCCGATAAGCGCATAAATCAGAACGGTAAAGGCCACGAACATCCAGCCGATATAGGTGTTTTGAACACCAGCAATCTCAAGGATACCCATTAAAATGACGAAGCCCAGAAATCCTAACGTGTAAATTGCATAGACACGACCAAGATTATTAATAAATCCACCTTCGAGTTTCATGATTAGTCTCCCTCGCTCATGCCATGTTCCTCGTCAATTGAACTTTGACGAGTAGAAAACCAGAAGATGAGTATCACAAATATAACCTGTGACCCCATTCCAGCCATAAAATAGGCGCCGGGAAATGACTCTGAATTAAGAGAACTCCCAAACCAATGAATTACAAATGAGACAACAGCCCATATGATCAGCGTCAATAACGTTAACCGTTTTGTCGCTGCCCAATGCTGTTGTTGATCTGATTGTGCTGACATATGAAATGTCCCCCTTATTTTTATCAACATAGAAATTATGGGGTTTCACCCCCAAACAATTATTTTTCGGCTATCACCAAAAAAGTGATTATAACATTACAAAATAAGATTTGTTATGTTAAATCTTATTTATGCCATAATTTATTTAAGAGATGAGAAAATCTTGTTTAATTTCAATAATATTCTTTCCACCCTTGGATTAAAGAAAATGCCTGAAATTGGCACAATTTCTGATTTGAGCGACTTCATTGACCAAAATTCCGCCTTTGTCAGCCAAGTCACATTATATACTTATGTGAAAGCTCGTGCTGGTACATCTTTTCCAAAGCTCTTTGAAAATGCTGATTTTTTGACCTCGCTGACCATTTCACGCTGGCATATTTTTTCCGCATCGGTATGTGATTTGTCACTTTTTGCGGCCGCCCAGTTTCGTCTTTCTGATCATGCGGATAAAGCCATCTGTACCGCTATGGCCACTGAGCTGGGCAGTCATATCCTTACTAAAGTTGAGCAAGATGATGTTGACCCAAAGGTCTTCTCAGCCATGATTAACACCCTCAAGGCGCGAGCAAAAAAGGCCGATTACGACAGCCATGCCAAAGGTGATGGATTTTTCTCGGTCAGCTCAGACGCTTTTATGAAATGGGCACCCATGGTTGATGAGTTTAAGGAACTTGATGAAGAAATTATGCGAAACTCCATGCATTTGCGGTGGATAGGTATCAGACGTGAACTGGCCTCACGGCTGAATAGCGACAAAACTTATGGCAACTGGATCGAACATAAAAATCAGGCCCGTTTTGGCAACTAGCCGCCTATCGCTTATGCTTTTGGGAGCTTTGCCTGTAATTTCTGATGCAACCGTGAAAACTGCGTCCGTTTTATAAAAGATATCGCAACACGGTGCCATTTCCGCTTGAGTTTATGGCTAAACCCATCCTTCGGCCATGGCTTAATATCATGATACCCGATCGTTGAAGGACGGCCTTCTTCGGCAAAAAGCGGCGGCTGCAGATGATAGACATCACAGTTATGAAGCCACCAGTGATGCAACATACAATCAACCTCAAAAATATACCGATGTGGATTCTCCAAAAGCTTTATCGCCGCTTGCTTTGACAGCATATAACTTTCTGCACCGATACTGCTATATCTGACAGAGGCGAGGTGAAAATCCTGATCGTCTGGCAGATCAGGTAATTTATGCAGAGGCCGATAGCTTGATGCGGGCCGCCGATTAGATAAAAACACAATATCAAGCAGGGGATCAAGCTGACTGAGCTGATCACATATGGCTGAAATATATGGCTTTGCTGCATCGAAAGGCATGGCATCATCTTCAAAAACAAAGCCATAATCATCATCACCCTCGGCAATCATTTGCCATATATTATGATGGCTTATCGCACAGCCAAGAGCATTATCTTGCATCATGGTCGGCAACCAGTTTTGCCGTTCAAGATTATTAAACTGGTGTTTTTGTGATGGTGATAAATCCTTACCCATGACGGCATCAACAAAATGCGGCAGAAGCCCAATGCTGCGAAAGCGTGTTGTTAATTGAGGGCGTCTATGTTGATCAGACTCTGCCAAAATAATAAACGCCTGATGCTTTTTTTGTGTCTTCATAAGCCCCACCAAAACGGTCTTGGATCGCCAATCTATCATGTATTTTGACGGATATATAGAGATTCAGATCAGGGATATTCAGATCAGGCGTATCACTTGCGTTTTTGGGCAACAATTTCAATTTGTGCCAAAGCGTCGCTTTTTGCGGTTTGATCAATAGGATAACCGCGGGCTAACTGAAATTTCAAAACCTTCGTCCGGTAGTCGCGGTTTTTAAGCCGCCGAGCAATACTGGATATTTGTCGATTAAGAAACGTCCGATGATTTTTAGGTGTCTGGCCGCGTGGAAACAACAGATTATAATCATAATTTTCATCATAAAGCCGCTTGGCGATAATCTTTGCCTTTGGCAGCGCTTGCGTCGCCGCCACAATGTCAATGGATACAGGCGACCAGCTATCATCTGTCCCCATCCGAAATGTCGCTTTATGATCGCCATTAAAAATCGACGGCCAGTTGAATTGCTCATAAAGGTCTTCATGAGGAACAACCGTAATCATATAGCCACCAGGTTTGACCAACTGCCACCAATCCTTTAACGCCTGCTGAGGATTATTCATATGCTCTAAACAATGGCTAGAATGAACGGCGTCATATTGCACCGGCTCACGGTAATCTAAAATATGGTTAGCATCACCTTGATGCTGATCAAAGATTTCAGCATGTGGCACAACAAGATCATCACCAGCACCAATATCAATAACGCGGCCTGATAGATAGGTTTCAAAAAATTCAGGTGATCGCAGCGCATTTGTTTTACTTGCTTCGGTAGCCATATAAAAAACCCCTAACCCAAAACTAAACCGGTGCTGGCACCTGGCTGCACCTGGCTACATTTAATATATTAGATTATATTTACCAGTATTAATCAATATAGCACATTTTTGTCATCAGCATAATGACCCGAAAGAATGTTTCTTGTTGATCTGGAGGCACATCCATCAGTACTCTAAACACATGATCATATATTGTAATTATCTGGCGTATCAGCATGACGATATTTAATTTAGGCTCCATTAATATTGATCATATCTATGGCTTGCCGCATCTTGTTGTTGCTGGTGAGACGCTGGCGGCAAGCAGATATGAGGCCGCGTTAGGCGGCAAAGGCGCCAATCAATCCATCGCCATAGCCCGTGCCGGAGGGAATGTGTTTCATGCTGGCATGATCCATCATGGCGATGATCATTGGCTCACCCCCATGGTCAAAGCAGGGGTCAATATAGATGCTGTTTTAAGGAGTGATATCGCAACCGGACATGCGATTGTTGCGGTTGATGATGACAGCCCAAATAAAGGTGAGAATCAGATTATTCTTGCGCCATTATGCAATCAGTCCCTGCCCGCGACATTAACTAAAGGTTTTCTTAAACATGCCACATCTGGTGATTGGGCATTGGCACAAAATGAAACTAATCTGACTGCTGATTTCTTAACCGCGGCAAAGGCAAAGGGGCTTCATATCTGTTATAGCGCTGCCCCATTTGTCGTCGATATCACCCTATCTTTGCTGCCAGAAGTTGATCTGCTTATCGTTAATAATATTGAGGCAGAAGCCCTATGCCAAGCCACTGGCAAAACCAATTCTGCGCTCAATATTCCGCATTTAATTGTGACACAAGGCGCTGATGGTGCCGAATATTATGGTAAGGATGGCAGCTTTCACATCCCTGCCCCTGTTGTCAAAGCGGTTGATACAACTGGTGCCGGTGATACTTATCTTGGCTATGTCCTGGCCCAGCTAGATCAAGACAAGCCGATGCGCGAGGCGATGCATCTTGCCGCCGCCGCCGCCGCTATTCAGGTGACCCGTCATGGTGCTAGTGCCGCAATTCCAGATATAACCGAAACTCGCAAGAGCATGAATACAGATCATGTCATGGGACGCTAACATTGGAACGCTAAAATTGGGACGCTAAAATAATGTCAAAACAGAAGCTGATTATCGACACTGATCCAGGCATTGATGATGCAATGGCTATCCATTATGCCTTTGCTCATGATGCGCTTGATCTGATCGGGCTGACGACCATTTTCGGGAATGTCTTTGTCGAACAGGCGACGCGGAACGCATTATGGCTGACCGATCAAGCTGGTCGCGCTATCCCTGTCAGTGAAGGCGCCGCCACCCCTATTACGATCACGCCAAATGCGCCCTCACATTATGTCCACGGCGATGAAGGATTTGGTGATATGCCCGCGATGAGGCCAACACGATCTGCTGACCCAAGGCCAGCACATATCTTTCTCGCCGATACCATTAGGGCATATCCGGGTGAAGTGATTCTCTGTCCGATTGGCCCACTGACCAATATCGCGCGTTTATTGGATCATGATCCAGCCATTGCCGCGCTTGTCAAAAAGGTTGTTATTATGGGCGGAGCGGTTGACTGCCCCGGTAATGTAACCGCATTTGCTGAGGCCAATATCTGGAATGATCCGCATGCCGCAGATAGCGTATTTGCGGCGCCTTGGGATATGGAATTAATCGGGCTTGATGTGACCAGCCAGATATCTTGTGACGCTGATGATTTTTCGTCCATTGCCAGAGAAGCACCAGATATTGGCGGTTTTCTTGAACAGATTTCCCTATTTTACATCGGCTTTTATCATAGTATTATCGGTCGCCATGTCTGCTTGATGCATGACCCATCCGCCGTGATCAGCATCACTGATGAGACAGCTTTTGAGTATGAAAATATCCCTTTGGAGGTCATATGTTCAGGCGACCGCATTGGTGCGACTATCCGCTCACAACAAAAAAGACGTCCGGTTAAAGTGGCAAAAGCCGTTGACGCTATGACGGTGCGAGAAATTTTTCTGGACATATGTAAGCAATCCGACAAAATAAAAAAACAGTCAGATAAAAGACAACCAGGTCATGCATAAAGACATATTTTTGGTAGTCTCTATTTGTAACACAGGTTGGAAACCTATTCATGGAAGTTAAAACCGTTGATTATCAGTCACCACAAGCGCCAAGCGATTTAGCCTTATCGCTCAAGAACACAGGCTTTGCTGTATTGGTTAATCACCCGATTACCCCCGACCGTATTGAGACGATTTATGCGGCATGGGGCGCGTTTTTTGCTGATGAGGCAAAGCATGACTGGTTGCGTGACCCCAACACCCAAGATGGGTTTTTCCCATTCCAGTCTGAAAATGCGAAAGGCGCTATGGCGAAAGACCTGAAAGAGTTTTTTCATGTCTACCCATGGGGTCGGGTGCCGCCACAATTGGAGGCGATTACTCGCCAATTATATAAAGATTTATCGACATTAGGGATTGAGCTTTTGGGCTGGCTAGATCAAGCCATGCCTGATCATTTGCGTGAAGCGCTAAGCCA
>MDTB01058039.1_pt1 | contig 10471 bp, 12 predicted proteins | sample 811161 | NCBI WGS metagenome assembly MDTB01 (sample SAMN05326650, study PRJNA326480) | marine metagenome | isolation source: seawater | place: Mediterranean Sea | collected 2009
AAAAGCATTTAATTATTACAAAGATACATACAAAAATATTTTTGGAAAACACGGAAAGAAAATAGAAACAGTAATAACAACATGCAAAAAGCATTTAATTATTACAAAGATACATACAAAAATATTTTTGGAAAACACGGAAAGAAAATAGAAACAGTAATAACAACTACTGAAATAGTAAAAAACGTATTTGTACCAAGAAATGATATGTGGCAGGGATTTGTGATGAAGCTTTCAGATGGTGCCTCTATAGAACAACATATTGAATATTTTAGAGAAAAGGCATTAAACCGTTCTCGTGAAGAAGCAATCAAATATATTAAAAAAACACAAGATACTAGTTATTTTATTGATGAGAATGAAATAAAACGATTATCGGAAAAATTTTTCAATTTGAATGAAATAATTCCAAAAGACTTTTTATATCGCTTACATAGAAGTTTGGATTTACTTATTTATAAATGGATATATAATACAGTGTTTGAGTCTTTCTTTCACGCAGATATGCACGCAGGAAATGTTTTTTTCGACTATTCAAAAAATATAATGACGATTATTGATTGGGGTGCAGTTGGTACAATTAATACATTTGAAAAAAGCGATAGTTCAGAATACATAAGAAATCTAATTTCATCAACATCAGGAAATGATTACGATGACATGTCTGATATTACTGTAAAATATATGGAGAGCCAAGGAAACATATTTGAAGATGGTTGTCATTGGGATATCACCGATGAAAAATCTAGTGACATAAATGATATGTTAAAAAACTTTTTCACTATACAATTGTGGAAATCGATTAAATCAAAGCACAAAAATGCCAATGTTAATACGGATAAAAAAATATATTATATAAAATTTGATGATGAGATACCATACATCGAAAGTTTGCATATAGATAATATTTTACAAGAACTAAATGATTATAAAAAGTTTATTTCGATTGAAAATGGAAATAGAAAAATGTTTCTTGAAATGTTATTAGAAGAAAATACAAGAATGCTAGAAACAGATATGAAAAAATTTGATAACGAACAAATTAAACAAAAAATAAGTGTTGAATACAATGATAGAGAAAAAAATATTTTAGAAGATTTTAAAAATGTACTTGATTGGTCGACTTGGAAAAGTTTTTGTTATAGTTATGACTTTAATATAAAAGGTCCTCAACAAACAAAACAAACACAAATCGAAATAAAGTTTGAATTGTCAAGTCTTTCAAAGTTAGTGGTTCCTATACAATGTATGGATTATAATAATGTAATAAAAATTAAAAACTATAAATCGGTTACAAATTTTGACATGAAACTTTTTTCGTACAAAAAACATATAGAAAAACTCAAAAGTATAAAACTAAAAGCGCGTAAAAATAGTATAAGATTAGAATCGCGAGGGTTTAGATGGATGTATTACCCAAATATACCCACTAAAAAAAATTATAAAGAAATTTATAATAAAAAGTTTAAAGAATTACTTGGAAAATATGGGAAAGACACAAATGGTTCTAAATTTACAATTATAGATCTCGATGTGTACAACCAATTGGGATTCAAAGAGGGAGACTTTTCACAAGACATTATAAGTTATATCAAGCTTGATGATAAAGGTTGTTATGTAGAAACTAAACATACTATTTTCGATAAAGAAGTTGTAAATAAAGAAAGTTTACTTTGTAAAAAAGTAGGTGTTAGTTGGTCCCGAAAAAATAAGCCTTCTGAAAAAATGCAAGCTTTACAAAGTCCAATTTTAGAAAATATAGTTGCAAATAAAAATTATCCTGAAAAATTAAATCTAACATTAGATGATTGGGAATATATATACGAAAACAATCCTGATATTTTAAAAGAAAATTCATGTGTTTTTATTAATAACTATTGGTATGAGTCAGTCGTTCAAAAGGAAGGAATGTCATTTTCCAGTATTTTAGGTAAAATGAAAACTAAACAGGAAAAACAAAATATATTTTCACATTTTGATAATGAAACAGAAGACAAGGATGAACCAATAGATAATAGTTATATAGTCTTAGATATAGACCGTGTAAATGTTTATGATAGTGATGGAAATGTTTTTGTAAGATGTTTTAAAGAAAATCGTGAAAATGTAGTTTATACTGATATAAATGATGATTATATAAAAAAAATTGAAATATTTTTATTTTCAAATCAATCACCACCAGTCCAAACACCATTTAGAGAAATCTCAGAGTATTTCTTAGAAAAGAATATAAATATTCAATTAAAACTTTCCGAGATACAAATAATGATAAAAGGTTTGACAACGCTCCAAGGTTTATGTCATAATCCTATATTAAAGTATCCAATATCACGTTGGAATGAAATAATATCACAAGCATCAACTCCTTCTCCAACAAAATATAATGAGATTTTAACTAAATATCCAAAAGTTGGATTAAATTTTAGCGAAAAAGTAGAAAATAAAAATAATGAAAGCAAAAGATTTATGAGTTTATTAAATTTTACAGACAACGAAATACTAGGAAATACACAAGAACTTGGTAAATAAGGTGTGGAGGATATGGTGAACTTGGGAACCACCGCCCTCAGTGACGTCGAGACGTTTCAGGAATACCATGGTCAGGACGTCTCGGTGGAAGAGGCATCCAGTACTCACTCATAAAAAAATTATAAATTAATTTTTTTTATTTTTTTGGATAAATTGATTTTGTTTAATCCATACATGTCTTAACATTATATAATCTAATAATTTTAGTTTTTTAGAACCGAACATTATAGAATCATTATTATATAAATTGTATGTACACTTCCCTGAACTATATACACATTTCCCTTCATATTTTGGTGGATATTTATGCGCATCATACAAATCATCTAGAAAAAAACAATGACCCATTTCGTGAATCAAAACATGATAATTATCACCGAATGTTCCTTTTTGTGTGTCTGTTATCAAACCACTGATACGCAAATATTGACGTTGTGCTTGTGCGACCCATTCATTTCCCAACCAAAGTTTTGTGTAAAACCCTTCAAGGTTTTCCGGATGTTTATAATTATCGAAATCAGATGGTTTAAAAAATGCACCTGTGTTTGATTTATTTCTAACTACTTTAATCTTTGAAAAGTCCAACGATGGTTTATAGAAAGATATGTTAGTATACTCTTTTTCATCGTACGAAATGACCCATGGACAAGACTCGTCGTCTCTGTCCCATTTTTTTACGATAGGATATCCTCCATATTTATTTTCGAATGTAGAATCGGTTGTTACTTTACTTGAAAAAACAAATCCAAATATTTTAACTTTTATATATTCGGTTGTAAATCCATTATACCCTTTCAATTTTTCCAACCATATGTCGAGAGATGATTGAATATTTTTTAAAATATTATCTATAGCATTAGCTGTTACTGGCCCTTTCCAATTTTTGAATTGGAAGTAAATAGGCCATTTTTTTGTTTTATTAATATTTAAAAGTATACCATGATGAGTCAAATATAGTAACTTTTTAGAATCCATAAGTTTCAAAAATGATATTATTTTACAACGTTCTCTAGTACTTATAGAACCTAAGTTTAGTAAAATATCGCTTTGACATTTGTTTAAAATTGACTCATTTTTTGGTTTATCTATATCTTCAGAGGTACTTTTTCTAGATTTTTTGTTTTCAGTTGTTTTGTTGGTTTTTTCTTTATTTTCTATTTTTGGTTTTGAACAATTTAAAACATTCCCCATTTTTTATAAGTCATAACATAATAATTGATAACCCAAAATACAATACACTAAGTCAGTTTATTAACTATAATTTAGTGTTTTAAAATGAAATTGAGAAAATGTACAGTCTTTTCATTATCGTTTAGTATAATATGTGCTTTTCTATCTATATTATTATTATTTAGTAATAATAATGCACTATACATCTTTATTTTTAGTAGTTTGTTTTTTGCGATTTTTGGACTTATTGGCTTTTTAAAAGACATTATGTCTGAATTAGAAATTGTGATTAGACCATTATCAACCAAAAAACTATCTCCTTCACCTCCTTCTCAACAATCGTCACATCCAAGTTCCCCACTTCCTTGTCCACAACCATCACGTCCAAGTTTTCCTCCTTCTCCACAACCATCACGTCCAAGTTTTCCTCCTTCTCCACAACCGTCAGGTCCAAGTTCGCCATATTCTTCTCCACACAATCATCATGTCCAAGTTCTCCACCACCCAGGTGAGTTTGAAAAAAACTGACGTTACCTTATATTTCTTTATTTAGTTTTATTATTTCAATATTCCCAGTATAAATAAAAGCGTTCATGTTTTCCTCAAAACCTGTTTGTTCTACACGTAGGCCAGTCTGTAACGCATGGTACGCTTCTAATATGCAAAAGTATTATTTGCAATTGTTTTAGTGTAAATATTGTGTCTCATTTTATCTTTTTTTCCAAAAGAAACGATTTTCATACAAAAGCTTAGTTTGGAATATATTTCCTATCACACACATCATACATCCAAACAATAAGAAAAGAAATTCCGCATATCGTAAAAAAGATGAACTCACCCATGTGGAAGGATTTCTCCCCCTCCCCTCCCCCCAAAAATAGATACACATTTTGATTTAGTATCAATTGGCATACAAGTACGTGAGTGTGAACAAGGAAAGCATGTGCATCGCGACGTGAGCTAGTATGGGAAGGGCTCCGGAAGAGGTGTGGGGAGTCGTCCACCTTCTCCACCTGAGCAGTTGTGGGCACATGAGGCTGATTGAGAGTTCTCTTGGTTGCACTCGCCCCCTTTACATGTGGGTGACCCAGAGTTCTCTTGGTTGCATTTACCGCCTGAACATGTGGGTGACACAGAGTTCTCTTGGTTGCATTTACCGCCTGAACAATGGGGGTTGTCAGCGTTCGTTTGGTCGCATCCGCCCCTTTCACACTGGGGGTTGTCAGTGTTCGCTTGGTTGCACTCGCCCCCTTTACATGTGGGTGACCCAGAGTTCTCTTGGTTGCATTTACCGCCTGAACACTGGGGGTTGCCAGCGTTCGTTTGGTCGCATCCGCCCCTTTCACACTGGGGGTTTTCAGTGTTCGCTTGGTTGCACCCACCTCCTTTACATGTGGGTGATATAGAGTTCGCTTGGTTGCACCCACCTCCTTTACATGTGGGTGATATAGAGTTCTCTTGGTTGCATTTACCGCCTGAACAATGGGGTGATGGAGCGTTCTTATGGTTGCATCCGCCCATTAGACAATCGGGCAATGGGAAACATGGGTGTCCAGTGTTAGCAATTAAATACACATTTTGAGGAAGAGCAGATGAATGGGGACAACTGTCTGTATCAATTACTTGTGAAAAAGTAGATTCATTGAAATTTCCGTAAATCTGACGACTGGGATGTTTCAACTCAGACTCTTCGAGACGACGAAGTCCTGTCTGTGACGCGTTAGTTCGATAGATTATTGTGTGCAAGATAGGCGTAGGGCACGAGGAATTCTAGACGAAAGCCCCAAGAGACGCGGAAACGACGACGGTCGCTACGAACCAGAAAGCACAACAAATATTTGAAATATATCCTCCTAAATATTTATAAGAATTTAATAGTGAATTATTTTTTGAAACGATAACCGTTGTTTTGGGTAGTTGATCTATTTCTATAATAGGATTTACTTTTCCAGATTTTTCATATGCTCTCAACGATGGATTTGATGAACCCAATGTCATTTCTTTTTTTAATAAGTATTATTTTTTATTAACATAGAATATATTCTATTGTTCCAGATTTCTAAAATGGGACAATGACAGCCGCAAATACACCATAAAAATAAGAGCACAAGATATACACTGTTTGTATAGATTATCCATGTTTGTTGATACGAACGCGGAAGGATGTCATTGGAGAAGGACTTATGAAACTATCATAAAAACGTTAGAAAAAGTTTATTAATTATTTTTTTGTAATTATATATAAGATTGTCATCGTTGTATATGTTTTTATTTTTTTTTTATAATAACATAAATGTCAAAAACTGTAAAGCAATGGGACAAAATAATGGACTCTTACACAAGTGGTGAAGAAAGTGATGAACATGATGTACCAAACATACGAATGTTACAAAAAAATGGTCCTAAAATAATGGATATGATGTCTAGATTGATAGATGTAAATAATGTTCCAACTGATCTTAAAGAAGCTCATGAAAAAGGAAAACAAAATTTCCCAGAAGAACAGACAACAAAAACATTTAAACAAGTGAATAATGAACTATCTAATGTTAATAATTCTAAAAAGTCATAGACGTTTTAAAAACTCAACTGTTTCTTCATAACTCTGTGTTATAGCGAATGGTTTTATTGGTTTGTATACAAGTAAAAAAATTTCTTTTGCGAGGTTTGTTACACTGTCCAATTTTTGAACTTGTATTACAGTTCCTAAAAGTTGTGATACTATCATTATTTTACTTTCTTTTAATATTTCTGTTATCACTTCAAAATGTTCAAATGAAGGAAAGTCTATTTTTGATTTGGAACCATGATTTGCATATAAAACATACTTTTTTTCTGTCATCACAATAGTTTTTATATCATTTGATACTTTTTTATCTCATTTGGAGAAGGTAAACTGTTTATTTCTAAATAAATTGTATTTATATCTTCTATTTTATTGATATTCAATAAAATAGACATTTTTATAAGTTTCTTTTTTTTTTATTTTTATATAACGTATCAATTGTTTTTACACGTTTTTTAGAGTTTTCTTTCATGCTTACAAGTATTGGTATCATATCATTTTCATTTGTTGTATATTTACTATTATGTGTTTTCAAAATAAACCTTTCCTTGTAATGATTTTTCATGTGTGATATGCGATGCATTATAAACTTTTCTTCTTCAGTATTTTCATTAATAATATGAATGACTACCATGTTTGTCGCATCTCCTCTTCCACTTCGTCCGCAACGTTGCATTTCTTGACACCTGGAACCATTTGAACTATGTATTTGTACAACCACACAATCTTTTGGAAAATCCACAGACACGTTACATATACTTGATGTTATAAGAACTGAACACTTTTTTTCCAAAAATATATTTAAAACATTTTCTCTTTTTTGTTCGTTAGTTTCTCCATTTATACTTCCACAAATGAATCGGTTGGTAGTTTCTAGTGTATAGTTTATATAGTTTACAGCATCAGCAGAATCACAGAATATAACCATTCTATTATCAGAATACTCCTTCATAGTTAACACTTCTTTAAGTGCAGATATCTTATTAGGATTTAATGTTTTATAAAGATAGTCATCTTTGCATCTGTTTTTTATTGCAAGGTTATTAAAAATCGGATGCAGTGGTACGTTTATCAAATGATAGGTTACATTTTTATTTGTTATATAAGAATATAACACATTTCCAATATTAAGATGAGATAGTTGTTCGTCTTCTCTTATCAAAGACCCACTGAAACCGTAAACGGCTCCATAGTTTAATTTACAAGCCATACGAAATTGGTCAGCAGCTGCCAAATGAACTTCATCCAATATTAATAATCCAAACTGTTTCACCATAGCAAACCAAATAATAAAGTCTTCACATGTGGAAGACATGTTGTTAAATTCTTTAAACGCTCTTGCAACAGATGCATATGTACACACTACAACATCCGGTAACTCAGACTTTAAAATTTTCCAATCGTCTCTCGCTTCCAAGAGTGTGATTGCATTTAGTTTATATGTATTTTTAAGTTCATTTATCCATTGTTTTGTAGAACGGATATGTGGTGTTACCACAAATGCAGGTGCACGTGACATTTTTATCAATTCACAACCTACTTTTGTTTTACCGGTTCCACAATCCATTTCAAATATACCAGAAACAAACGATTTATAGATTGAAGACTCTATTTTTGTTGTTATAATTGCTTTTTCCAAAGCCTCTTTTTGGTGAGGCCATAATAGTGGATTTATCTCATAGTTTAAATTAAAGCTATAACTTGTTATTTCTCTATTTTTAAACCCGTACAATAATACATCTCTTATGGAAATCCATCGTTTTCCATCTGGAGCACCATTTGGACCACTTGCAACGATTTTGGTTTCATCCACAACGATTCTTAGTTTTTCACATATGCGAATCGAACTGGTCAACATCGTGCTTTTGCTCGACGAAGAAACGAACATCCTGAATTCCACGTCTTACTCATTCCGCTATAGACTCTGAACTACTTCCACCACCACAGTACAACTCTATATGCAAGTTTGCATTGGAAACTGATCCGAATTTGGAAATGCACTCAAAATCAGTAGGTGAATCACTTAAACCAATAATTGCATTTTTATGTATTTTTCTCTTATGAGGTAGCGGTCTTACTGTTTCTCCTTTGACTATACAGAAGCAAGTGGTATATACACGATCGAAAGAATTCAACAAAAATTTTTTAAGATCCCAATTTATTTTGATTAGATTAGTTCCAGTTCCGAAGACAAAATTTGGACACAGTGAAACACAAGGAACAATTCCATTATTTGTATAAAATTCCTTAAATTTTCCCATATGAACAAATCCTTTTTTCTCATAAAGACATGGGAACGCATGTTTATTTTCAAAGGCTACTGATGTTAAAATTATACTATCATCCACCATTGCGTTCAAGCATTCTACGTCCCACATTGGTTTCGGAATGCATTTATCAAAAACACATACGTAATCTTCAACGTCGTAAAATTTTCTAATTCCTATATTAAACACATTAGGTGTATCTTTAGAATAAAAAACTTTTATTTTATGTTGTAAATCAAATGGAATTTCTACATTTTTTACAGATTTAGAACATGTGAAAATTAATCCAAAACATATGTTTTCTTTATAAAATGTATTTGACAATATTTCTCGAATACGTTTGGTCCATTTTGATTGTGGTGTTGCTTTCAAAATTATTAGGATGCTATGTGTTGGTACGTCTACTGGATCATTATTAATTATTTTATTTGAGAATCCTTGTACAAATCTTGTTAGTAATGCAACGATAAATATAATAAAAGCAAGACGAATCATTGTTTATATTATATCATATTTATATTTATGTTAATGAAACGAGCATATTTAACCATTGTATATAAGATAGCAGTCCTTTAATACAATAAATTGTTCCGAGTCTTTTTTGGTATTTATTTATCGCGAGAAAACAAGTATTCATCACAAACTGATTCACACTTTCTAATTTTTTTTGCATTTGATGAGGTTGTTTACTGTTTACACAATCATTGAGTCAAGCATCTTCGTTGTTATTTATTTTTTTATTCGTGTATGTATGTACTGAATTTCCGTGAGTTTTGTGTTGTGTATTGGAAAGCATATGATTACGCGCATGCATATTGTTGCTATATGATGAAATTTCAATATCGATTTTGTTATTATTGACATTGTGAAATTTTGATGACCATAAAATTTTATATGTTGAACTCATTTATATAGTAATAATAATTAAATTAGTATATCGTGGTTGTCAACAGGATATGAAAGGTATCACTAATTTACATAAAAATTACCAAGTATCAAATAAAAAACTAAATGAAAATAAAAATGTTTCGGAAACGCATTCTACTGTGTTGGAAGGTCCGCCTTCTTACAGCGATGTTGTTGGATAGATATAAAATACTCGTTTACAAACTTTGAGACCTTGACACTTTGAGACCTTGAAGATTCAATTATTTTTATACCAAAAACTAAAAATATTACAAATAAAATTTGTTTTTATTTGAAATTAGAAATCGGTAATAAAATCAGATATCGGTAATAAAACCATAAATCGGTTAGATTGAGAGAAAAAGGTTCTAGAGGAGAAAATAGATAGTATGAGGCAATTTTAATATGACTTCAAATAGCTATGGAGGGCTATTGTCTTGACCGGAAATCTGGTACATCCGACTTTAAGTTGAGCTCACAAGATACCCATGGTTACTCTTTGTAGTCTTGCAACTACATGCCGCCTATTGGTACACTTCAGAGTAAACACCCCTACTCGTGTCCCAAATGCGGGAAAAGAATCCTTGTTTTAAACAAGGCAAAGACCGGGCTAGAGTCTAAGTAGTGGTCGTGGCAGCACGTGGTCAACTACTTACCCGAGTATCTCCATCTAAAGTCGTCTTCTATCCGATTGTCCTTTTCTCTCAACTTACATCTCGGCCTAAGCTCTATTTGGTAAGTCAAGTCGAGCTAATCACTGGGGGAGCATTCCACAATCGGCGCTTGCCCCCTCATAACTCTCAGTGTTTAATTTAATATTTTTATAACGGGTTCCCCCCGTCATATGTTAGTATTTTAATTTTATTATCTGCTTTAATACTATGTTACTTCTCATACTCTTATTTATCGTCTTTAAGTTGTTGCTTTATAAATAAAATATGACTATTAGTAATTTTATATGATGTATAAACTCTTTTCTTTCGTGTAATATTATTAGTAGATTTGTATTTATCTACTCATCTCATTAAACTCC
>MDTB01067697.1_pt1 | contig 10471 bp, 6 predicted proteins | sample 811161 | NCBI WGS metagenome assembly MDTB01 (sample SAMN05326650, study PRJNA326480) | marine metagenome | isolation source: seawater | place: Mediterranean Sea | collected 2009
AGTTGGTTTACCAAAGTCAGCAGGGTTCTCTGGTAACATATCGGTGTAATATTCACCACCGATTGCTATTGGAGCATTTGTGTTACCGTCTGGATGACCAATATATAATTTCTTATAAGACTTACCTGCACCTACATTTGTAATATCATAGGTATATACTAATTCACCAAAAGATACACCAGTTCCAACTGGTGCAGCAGTAGGAGGTGAAGTTCCTTTAGTCCTTTTTAATAGAATCGTTGCTGACATTAGTATTCCCCTCCATCAATTGTTGTGGATGGTAAAGTAGTTTGAGTTATAAATTTAGCAGATGCTGAGTCATAGACTAGAAAACTACCATTTGTCAATGCATTTGCATTAACATCTGAAAGTAAAACTAGTTTACCTCCACCACCGCCTCCTCCTAAAGAGCCGCTGGCAATAACTTTAACTTGGCTGCCAGTGCCAATTCGTAATGATGGCATTACCTTGTTACCCCTGCTCTAACATTTACCATTCCTTCAACGACTTTAACTTTACTAAACCCATCATTCAAAACAATATCATATAAGTAGCGACCAGGTTTAAGATCGGTTGTTACCGTTGATGCCATAGAAATTTGAATTTCACCATCTAAAGCACTAGAAACTGTCGAAGCAAAGGCAACATAGTTAGTGCTACCCGACCACTTTCGGAGTTGTGAAGTTGCTGTAAAACCTGCTAGATTCAGAGTTGTATTATTATCATTATCACCTAAAGAAAATAGGTGTTCAAAATCAGTGCCTGATTCTATTTGCAAGTTAGCGACATATACCGCCATCTTTGATGCTTGCTATTATCCTATAAGGTATTTAGTTTCTTTATCTCCGTTAGAACTTCTTGAAGCACTTGTGTTACCTGATCAAATTTTCTATCTAACCGATCTATGTCATTTCTTAGTATTTCCATATCACCCAAATCAGCTATTTGTGTAGGTACACAATCATCACCGTGAAGAAATCTTAGGTGTTCTACTCTTGGGTCTCTCATATTTTTGATGCTATTTTGGCAAGCATTTCTTTAATCTCAGAAATTTCTTGCTTCATAGTATCTAGTTCTTTTCTTTCTAACAATTTTTTTTCTTTTGCTTTCATATAAGAAGAATAACCAGAGCTATCATCATTTATGATAGCTCCAGTTTGCTCATCTCTATAGAGATCTGTGTGTCCTTCAACCCTTATCATGCGAGTGCTAATACTCTAATGTTTCTAAGAACAGGAACTTCAGCTTGATTTGTACCATTAAACACAATCTTAATAACAAACCCAGTATAAGGTTCTAGATCATTAATAGTGTACTGATATTCTCTGAACTGACCATCGGAATTGACGAATTTATCAGCACGACCATCGTTCTTAGAAGAATCGATTGCCGTATCTCCAAATCCATCACCAGTGGTATCAACGCTATTTAGATAGCCAGGGAACAATACAAACTTCTGATCAACCTCACTAGAATCATTTCTAACAAGACTGTACAATACTCTAAAATCAGTAGATTCAGGTCTAAATGCATCAATTATAACCTTCAACGAAGTTGCAGGTTGTTTGATGTAAATTGGTTTAGAAACATAGTATGAAGTATGTTTGTCACCATATAAAGCATTAACGCTTGAATCTAAATGATAGGAATCTTCTGCAATAGGTTTATTAAGTCTATTTGACGAGAACTTTATTGCCATAGTGTCTAAGCAAATCATAGGAGAACTATGAATGTTACCCCCATTATTCAATGACACTCTAGAAGTTAAAGATCTATTCCTAAAGAGATTAGTCAATCTTGCATTTTCATTTACTTCAGAAGCAACTATCCTATTTGTTAGAAGTTTAGTTGGTTGGTTAAGAAGATAATTATCAAATCCTTGATCAACGAATGAAGCTTCTTCTCCATCGATACTAGTTCCACTAACAGTTCTAATACTTAGATTAGCAGTGTCGGTTGGACCTGGTACTGTAATGTCAAATACAGGAGTAATTGTATCATACTGAATGTTTCTAGAAACAAATGCATGATTACCACCACCATATACATTAGAATTAAATGCAAGTTGTGGTTGAGATAATCCACTAATATCAGTAGATCTACCTTCTCTATCAATTTTAATTAAGAAGTCATCCATATTTCTATCAGTAACCTCAACATCATGCTCAGTATTGATCTTACCTAGACCAATTCCAGCAAATTCATACTTTTGGATATTAGATCCTTGAGCATGATTGATAGGTTGAGTATTATCAACACCCCTAACAATACCACTTAGAGTATTAACTCCAACAGCAGTGTAAGAGATAACTTCCTGATTGAGAATAGCATAACCAGTATTAGCAGCACTAACCTGTATACCTTCATAAACATCAAATCCAGTACTATCACCAATAGAAATACTACTTGTAGTAGAATTGACAATAGTTGAAGTTGTTGTTGGTAAAGTATTTGGTGCTACTCCTTCAATTGCAACTTTGTTACCTGTACCATACATTCCATGACTAAAGTAAGATACTCTTGCATATTCACCAGTATTAAGACTACCAGTGTCGTCAAACCTAGTAATACTTACACCAGATGATAGTAGAGTTCCAGCATCATGATAATAATCTAAATTAGAACCAATGGTAAATTCTTCTGCTTGAATATTTGTTAGATATAATGTATCCAACCCACCAAGAGAATTAATACCAATTTTAACTCCTGAACCACTACCACTCATTTGAGAAGTAACGACTCCTACAATATCACCAATTTGATAACCTTGACCGTCATCCTGAATAGTGACACCAGTAATTCCTGATACACCAGTACCAACAGTTACACCTAACTTTAATCCAGAACCTTGACCTGTAATAGCATATGTGTCAACAGCCGCTGATGATGGAGTACCATAATTACTACCATTGGTTGAAATACCAACAGCAAGAGTACCACCAGTTTTAACTGGTCCACCAACTGCTTCAACATATCCATACCGATAATTGGCAGAGTTGTCACCAACTTTTCTACCAGTAACAAATACAGTACCTATTAAACCAGCATTTGTTGTAGTAGTAAATCCAAGTGCTGCCTTCTTAGGAAGTGCTTCAATAGGATTTTTATTCAATGGTGGTAAAATACCATTATTGGGTCTAATCGGTGGGTTCTGGAATGTAACTACAGCATCACTTTGAGTAAATTCTGCCTTATACAACTTGAAGCACAAGTCTTCAAACTGACATGGAGTCCATGTAGAAGCATTTTGTGATTTAAACAAAGATCCAACTGAGAACTGGTTAGAATATACTCTACCTGCAGCCTGAGGCAATGCCTGTGCATTAAGCGCAGTTTGTCCCATCTCTGCTGTAAAGACTTCATAGGTGTTCGTAGGAGCACCTACAACGATAGCATACTCTGTAGCAGGTTCTAAGTATATTGGAGAACTAAATGTCGCTTTAGTTGCCACTGAAGCATCAGTTGATAGACTAATATCATTAGATGTCAATGTTACTCTAGCATCTGGAGACACCAACTTAGTAGTCGGAGTTCCTATTTCCATAGTCCTTATTTCCACGAAAGCAGGAACTGTAGGATCTAGCATCGTAGCAAAATATATGTCAACAGAAGTTACATATGCACCAAACTGGTCAACCTTAAATGATTGTGCCAATGGGTCATCATTTCGACGAGCTCTAGGAGGAGCAGGAACTTGTACCTCTACAGGTTGAATGATAGTACGAGTATTATCGACCTCAACAGTAACCGTATTATCGATTGTCTGTTGTACAGTAACCGTATTATCGATTGTTACTTCATTTGTTACAGTTTGATCAATAATAGTTGTGTTATTGATTATAACTGGGGGTGGGGGTGGTGGTGGTGGGGGCGGCCTTCGGTTTACAAAGGTAAGACTTATATCTCTTTGTATTGTCGTAGTTTCTAGCGTTGTAACACTAACATCAGTTTGTATAAGTCGTGTAGTTCCAACAGCAGTATAAATTGCTTGTGCAGATGAAATAGCAGTACTTCCTCTCAATCCAGATGAATTAATAGAACTAGAAGTTACCTTAAATTCTCTTTCACCTGTTCTTACTCTAGCAAGTGGAGGTGGATTTGAATTTGGCCATCTAGTATAAACACATGCTCTTACATCACCATAAGCATCTGAGAAGAGATTGAGATCTGAAATAGTTGCTTGAGAACCACTAGTTTCACCAGAAATAACAGTTCCTACTGGAAGATATCCAAAGAAATCCCCCTGTGCTTGTGCAGCAAGTGCAGCAGTGTCTATATTAATTATAGTAGAACCTTGTGAATATGCTGTAGGTAATGTCTCATTCCTATCTAAAGGATTTGCTTCATAAGTAACTGTGGGATTAGCAAATGGACCTTTCTTATGATCGGGTCTACAAAGTCTAAAACGGAATGTCCAAAGTTCTGGTGTACAAGTAATAGTTTCACCAACAATAAATGAACCAATAACATTTTCAATACCAACAATTTTTGGTATTACATCAACATTTGAAAGTTCATCAAAGAATGTAAAAAATCTAGTATTTGGTCTTAAACCAGTTACATCGTATTCAATATTTCTAGACCTAATAAATGGATCAAATTCTTCATTAGCAATGTAAGTATTTCTAGATGTAATATCATCTCTTTCTATTTTTTGTACACTATCTGTAGTGCTTGCTTGCAATTCATCATCACCAAATCCACCATCAACATTATTTACTGATAATCTTGGATCAATTGAAGTTCTTCTAATAACTTGTGTTTCTAAAGTAAATGCTCTTTCTGTATTGATCCAATTATCGCTAGTTGGATTTAATTTTAAATCACCATTATAACTATAAACTAAGAATGGGTTAAGATTCTCTACTCTAGTAGCAAAATTCTGTTCAACAAATGCGGTTTCTTTATAATCAAGAGTAATCATTCTACCAGTTTTCTTTGCCTTACCATCTAATAAAGCAAAGTCTTCTGTGAAATCTAATGTTTCTGGAGGTTGTTGTGTACTTGGTAGTACTGACAAATCAATAGAATTAAGATCTGTCAAAGGAAGCATATGCCCTCTGTTTAGATCGACATCTATTGGAGATGCTTGATCAATAAATGCTCTAGATTTTAAAGAATCAGCAAAGAAACCACTCTTAAATCTATCCAATCCATCAGCATCTTTAACTTGCAAAGTTGCAACTTTTTGTTCTAATAATGATAATGATGTAACATTTTCTAGATTTTCAAGTCTATCTTCAATAGCACCAATATCACGCATTGTATAACGGCGATTATCTATCAAATATACTTTAGCATTTCCAGTTCTATACAAATATGGTGGCCATACAATTGTAGCTAATATCATTGCAGATGGATCATCTGCAGGTGGTTTTGGATTGGATGATGGTTCACCTTTATGTACAATTATATTACCTGTTGATTTGAGAAGAACTTTATCAATTCTTCCAAAATAATTCTTATATTTAAATCTAGAACTCTCATTTGGTGTTGGAATTCTATTACCAGATTGAATTGTATCTCTATTTGATGGATAGAATGGAGATACTGCAGCACTATCTGGAGTAAATTCTATTACTCTAGGTCTAAAATCAAGAGTATCAGTTGCTCTTTTACTTGATTTTCCTATACCAGGAATATCTTTCTTAAATCTTTCTGCGTCATAACTACTAACTGTGAATACATCACCAGTATCAGCAGAAGGAATGTCATATCTATCAATAACTACTAAAAGTTTTCTAGAAGGTACAAAAGTTTTACTTACTCTTACTAATCTAGAATAATCATAATATTGATCTCTTTGACCTTTATCTAATACAAAAGAGTCTGATACATCATTATATTTTCCAGGAATAACTCCCTGTAATGTAGCAGAGGAATTTGATTCCTGTAACAATAGAGTTTCTAAAAGTTGGAACTTATCAGTAGTTTTATATACAATACTAATACTACTAGTACCTGGATTAACAGAAACTATTTTTGCAACAGCATTAGTATTTTCTCCTACAATAGCTTCTCCTACAATTGCATTTTGAAGAATAGGATCGGTAGAACTAAACACCAATTGATCAAGAATTGGTTTATTTTTATCTAAAGATTCATAAACAGAAACAACCTTTGCTACATCAGGCCAATTTAAACATATTTCTTCATCCTGAACTCTTATACCATAAAGACCACTCTGAGTTAATCCATCATCAACACTAGTTCCAGATGTAGAACCAGATGTAGATTTAGATGAATATACAATTTCAATTTCTTGACTTCTCTTATATTCTTTAACTTTACTCTTAATATTGCTCTTAGCAACTGTTACATTAACTTTAATATTACTTTGAGAAAATGCTAATCCACTAATAGTTAAAACATCATCAGTAACCGTAACTTGGTCTTGAGTAATTGTTGCTATTAAACCACTACTATATTGTACTTGATATCTTTCTTGATCAAATGCAATAAAATTACAATCATCAATACTAAGAGAACTAGTATTAACAACTAAAGTACCATTTGCATCAGTTGATTCTCCAGTTACTTGATCGGAAAGAATCAACTGTGCTCCAGTAAAATCAATATCAGCGATATGTTTTTTAGGAAGTGGTAAATATAAACCAGTAGCATCTTCATTACTTAATTGCTGTTCACCTATAAAAATTGGACCTTCATATTGAGAACCTGGAAGTGATCCAGTAAATAAATTGGGATTGGTTGTCAATGCTGCCAATCTCATACTGCCACCATCATTCGCAACATAAGATACAATATTGCGATTAGGTAAAGATTGCCCTGGTCTTCTATAAATTACAATATCTCCAGGTGTAAATCTTTCAAATGTTCTACCTACACAAGTTACATCACCATTAGTAGCAATTCTAACAGGGTCATCTGACCTTAAACCATAAGGTACTTTCTCATTTAATTTTTTCTTAGCATAAAATGTATTAGATTGTTGAAGATTTTCAACATCATTCATATCATAAGTTATTACTTTGGTAACAATTCTAGATAGATTCTCATTGCTTCTAAATTTAATTTTTTCCCCTGCTTGCCAACGACCAGATACTTGTGTTACCGTTATGGTACTACTACCAGCACCAGCAGATATTGTATATCCTGTAGCACCACTTTCTTCACCTTCAACAAAAGCAGATTCTATTACTTCATCATTAGAAACATTGTTGTTAACAAACAATTTTGTATATAACTGAACATCATATAAGTAACAATCAAATTCTGTTGAATTATCTTTATACTTAGAATCTGATAATCCAAAATTATATACCTTAGCATCACCAATCTTCTCACTACTAATACCACTCTGGAGATCAATAGGATTTCTAAATGTTGTTATACCTTGAACACCATCAAGCTTAAGTCTATTTCCTAATCTAAAAGAAAAAGATTCTTCTATTTTATCAGAAGTGGTTCTGGGTTTCTCACAATCAATTGTTTCTCCAAATGTTTCAAACTCGTATCCTTTTACATAGGCAGTACCAGGAGAGACTCTGACACATGCAAGATCATCATTAGGTGTATTTCCCTCTCTTGTAGATTCAGTGGCATAGTAGATACCTTCACTACCCATTCTATCATTTAAACTATCAAGAACATTGATAAAGAAAGGAGTTGTTGTATAGTCTCCAGACTCATCAAAAGTTCTCTTAGCAAAATAATCTCTAATTAAATTATATTGACTTGTCCTATTAATTTCCTTTTCAATATTACCAGATCTAACTCTAACAAGTTCTATAAAATCAGTATCATCAAAATCATTAGTAAACTTTTTAGCAAGAACAAGATCTATTTGTAATCTATCTGCTCCTGGTGCTGCATAATTTGAAAATCCTTTAGCGTTATCATACAATGAAGGATCTTCTTTGGCATTGATAGCTTTTTCTACTACCTGTAATCCAACCCTATAAAAAGGTTTATTATCATATTGATCAAGAATAAGAGTCTGTTGATTAACTCTTACAAAAGAACCCCTTACAAAATATACACCAGCACTAATATTAATTGCAGATCCTGAAAGACAAGAATCCTGTTGTATTGTTGATGCAATAGATGATCCAGTATTTAATGTTGTATTACCATAAGTAACTGGTTCTTCTAATAAAATTAACTCAGAATCTTGGAAGAAATCAAACGATCCACTAGGACCAGGAGAAAGATATTTTACATATAATGTTGGATCTGATGATATAGATGTTGCTGCAGTAATATAATTAATTATTTTTGCTGTAATACCTGATGTTTGTCCTTTTATTCTTTTACCAACAAGATTTTCTATATAAACTTCGATATCAGTTCCTAAATGTGTCGCATCCAGTCTAACTGCAAAATAATTTCCATCATAAGTAACACCACCAGGAACTACTACAGATCCTTCTTTAAACATATGACTACCAAACTGTTCAATTTGGTTCTGCATTATAGATTGCAGACTCGTTAATTCACGAGCTTGAACAGGGAATCCTGGTTTAAACAGAACTCTGTGATAATTATCGGATCTGTCAAAGTCATCATAGTATGGACTTATATTCAGATTAGTCTGTTGTGGCATCGGTTTAGAATTCTAATACGATTTTAATGTCTTCTTTTTGACGAACATTTCTTGTAATAGTAGGTCTATTATCAAGATAGATTATCTCGCCAGTCCTCTTATTTATTTCACCGTCAGCAACACCATTTGTAAACTGAACGCCTAGATCTACTACCTTACCAGCAGGAGTTGTTGTAGATATACCACTAAATGTAGCATCTACACTAACACTGAATGCATTACTAGTTACTGCATTAGCAGCAGCACCAGATTGAAAATCAATCACAGGAGATTGTTTTGCAACATCTCTACTATCAGTAGCATCAAATGTAGATTGGTTATAAACTAAACTTCTGTCTTGGAAGTACTTAATAACCCTAGTATCAATATCATATGAAGCAACATACCCTCTAGCAGTACCTACTCCAGTAATATTTTGCTCAATAGCAGTACCAATACCAAGAGATTGTGAAGTATCTCCAGTAAATTTAATTGCTTTCAATCCTGAAAATTCAGAAGATTGTAAGTAATTAGTACCAGCAACTCCAATTGCAGTTGGGTTTCTAATCAACCCAACTTGTGCAAATCTAGTATCAGAAGCAAAATCATATGATGATGCATCAAATCTAGTATAAATTAGGACTTTATCAGTTCCCAATTCTTTATATGCATTAAATCCATGCCCCTTTGAAGGAGGGATAATAGGAGTTAATTTAGCAAACTTTGTAGCACTACCATTGATAGAAGAAAGATCAACCCTTCCATAACTGTACCCCTTACCACCGTTAGTAACTTGTGCAGAAATAATCTGCCCCTGTGTATTAGTTAGTATTCTAACTTTACCACCAGTTCCGTCGCCAATAATATCAACTTCAATAGGACTTGAGAGGAAGCTATATCCTGCACCAGATTCATCAATTGATACTACTTTAATCTGATTACTATTAGTATCAGAATTACCATTTTCTCTAACAACTTTAACATCAACATCATTAGTGGTCTCCCAATTATTAGGAACCGCAATATACTCAGTAGAGTCAAATTTCACGATATCCGCAGGAGGAACCGTGAACATATACTTCCAAAGATAAGTGTCACCACTTACACCAGCAGCAGATGGTTCAAGGTCAGTAAATGTTGGTTCATCGAGAGATGCACTTGAAATACTATTAATACCAGCAGAACCATTATTGATACAAATATAGACTCTATAGTCTTTATTCATTACATAATAATTTGCTGAATATAGTCTACTAGAGTTAGAGACTAAAGAACGATAAGTTGTGCTATAATCATGACGGTACATATCATATGATGTACCTTTTGTCCAAGTAACTTTTCTAATCAACCTCCTCACATCACCAGGAAAAACTTTCCTGCCAAATAACATAGTATCGTATACATGGTTATTGTAATTGATACTATCAACAGGTGAAGGTGGCTGAACAGTTGTGCTGTTCCAAGTATCGGTTCTTCCGAAACCTGATACAGTAGGATTTGCTAATCCAAGAAAAGCATAGTAAGAGTTATTTCCACTAGTAACATCATCCATGAAGTTATTAGCGTTGATAATCCTAAATTGATCTGTTATTATTGCTGCCATTGCAATGTTCTAGTGTGAGGTCTTACTATTTTGGTATTTATAATGAAAAATTAAAGTTTCTTTTCAAGAGCACCAGTATTACGCAAACCAATATTAGTCCTACGGACAATTGGCCACTTATCTAGGTCTGGATTATACTCAAGTCCTTTAGCAGGTAAACTAAGAGGATTGTAAACATCTCTTATTGCTGAAGAGAAGCGTCCCCATGTAATTCTTCCTGCAGGATGTAAGGTTGATCCAACACCAACCAATCCGCTAACATCAGTTCCAGAATGGATATTACATGTAATAACACCTGTTCTAGCACTTCCGTCCCATGATAA
>MDTB01021612.1_pt1 | contig 10470 bp, 11 predicted proteins | sample 811161 | NCBI WGS metagenome assembly MDTB01 (sample SAMN05326650, study PRJNA326480) | marine metagenome | isolation source: seawater | place: Mediterranean Sea | collected 2009
CTAACATATTTTAAATGGTGATCCGGGTGAGGTTCGAACTCACGGCCACCTGATTAAAAGTCAGGTGCTCTACCAGCTGAGCTACCGGATCATCTTGTTTGGTAATTCTATCAATAAAAATAATTATTGTTAAGATCGATTTTATAAAATATATTATTTAAATACATGGTCAAAATTAATACTGTATTGTGTGCATTACTTATCTTCCACTTTTATTTACATGGAAATATACAATTTATCGCCGATTCGTTGACACTTGAACTTCCCTCTAGGATTATCGCCTCGGGCAACACCTTATTTAAACGACAGGATATGAACATATCATCTCAATTCTTCACTTATGATACCAGTTCACAAACAGCATTATTTGAGTCTAATGTTATTATTCGCTATAAAAATTCTGTATTGCGCGGCAAACGCTTTGAATTGGATGTTAATAAACAATTAATAAAAGGATCTGGAACTATTGTTTTTAAAGCTGAAAACATCAAGGCTTTCTCGGAACGCTTAATTATAACGAATTATGAACTTTTACGATTAAAAAATAATGTCAGAATTAAACAAAATGGTAGTCAAATAAAATCGAATGAATTATTGTATAATTTAAAAACAGATACAATTTTATCAAATGAACGTGTAAGGTTAATTTTAGAAGAATAATGAACATTTCAGAAACTGAGAAATTTGATAACACTCAAACAGTGTTAGAACCAATCAAAAAAGCACCGGAAAATAATGACCTTTTTGATGTTATTATTGTTGGGTCTGGGCCCTCTGGTATGTCTGCTGGTATTTGTGCATCCCGATCTGATTTAAAAACTCTCATTATAGAAAAAGCCCTACCTGGCGGGGAATGCTCAACCGCTTGTAAAATTGATAATTTTATTGGCCAGCCAAAACAGGGGATTCTTGGAGAAGATTTGGGTCGCGCAATGGAAGAACAATTATTTACACATGATATTTTTTACACGTGTGAAACTGTTGTTGATTTTATAAACATTCATGGGCCGGTAAAATCAGTTGTAACGTCTCTTGGACATGAATATCGTACCAAAACAATTATTTTAGCCATTGGACTTGAACCGAAAAAGTTAAATGCAGAATTTGAGCAACGTTTCATGGGGCATGGTATTTCATATTATGCTCAAGCAGATCCAAGTTATTATGAAAATAAAAATGCCATTGTTATTGGTGGTGGCAATTGTGCATGTTATGCCGCTGATTATTTATCAACATTTCTAAATCATGTGTATATGGTTCATAATTATGACCAACTTCGTGCCGTTAAAAAACTAAAACAAAAAATTGAGTCAAATGATAATATTACGCTAATGTGGAATTCAAAAGTTACCGAGGTGTTTGGGGTAGAGCATGTTGAACGTGTAAAAACTGAAAACGTTCTTACTGGTCAATCAACATGGTTAGATGCCCAAGGTATTTTTATTTATGTTGGTAGAGTCCCACCTCAAGATATTATTAGATTTGATATCGAATTGGACGAAAAAGGATTTATTGTTACAGATGAGTACATGAGAACAAACATATCTGGCGTTTATGCTGCTGGCGATATTCGTAGCAAACAAGTTCGTCAAATTGCTCCAGCTGTATCAGATGGTATGCTCGCGGCAATTAATGTTGAGCGAGATTTTTTTAGATGAATATCGCTGTTATTCGCTTTCCAGGCAGTAATTGTGAGTCGGAATCATTGGATGCTTTACGTCGTCAGTCGATACCATTTCAACTTATTGATTGGAATAATTCTGACCCTCTTGATCATTATTCAGGCTTTGTATTACCAGGAGGCTTTAGCTACCAAGATCGAATTCGAGCCGGTGTTATTGCAGCTAAACTTCCATTAATTGATGAGCTGAAACGTCAATCCAATAAAATGAAACCAATTCTTGGTATTTGCAATGGTGCTCAAATTTTAGTGGAGTCCGGCATTTTAGGATCAAATGATTCATTGGACCATATTATTGATTGCAATTATGTGGATCAAACTAATGTTGGATTTATATCTGATTGGGGGTTTTTAACGCCATTTAACCAATCGCATAATATTTTTATTCAATCTTTTTCAGAAAATGACATACTACCCATTCAAATCTGCCATGGAGAAGGCCGTTTTATGTTTAAAACACCTCCAAAAAGTGGACTTAAATACACCACTATTGATGGGGATTCAACTGACTTTATTTCGATTAATGGGTCTACGGATAACTTTGCTGCAATATCGAATCCATCGGGTAATGTTTTAGCAATTATGCCGCATCCAGAGCGATCTCTAAATGCATCTCGATACCCGATTTCGATTCAAACTTACGCCAAACAAAACCAGCTAAACCTGGTTGATTTCTCAACACTATTTTCAGCTTTTAAACGGAGCCAGTCGTGATTATTTTAACGACTTTGAAACAGAAAGACTTAGCAGCTGTAAGTGCACAGCAACTTTTGCACGATGCTAGCAATCGTCCACAGCAAATTAACCGATTTGATTTGTATGATATTCAAGGCTCATTTTCAGATTCTAAATTAATTCAAGCTGTAAAAGCGTCTTATATTTTTGCTAATCCTAATAAGCATCACCTTATTCTTGATTCCAGTCACTTTTCCTCTCCCCGTCAATTATTTTTTAAAGTGTCTCGTAAATCCCCTTTAAATTTATCCAGTAAAATTGTTCAACTTAACCAAAAGCTTGCAGCCAATGCTATAACTTCAATTACATTATCTGAGTTGTGGGCATTTACTTATTCAGCTGATAACTATGACCAACTAAATATTAATGACATTAAAGATACCCTCATTGTTTCCTCCTCGATGAACAAAGCACCGTTTGCTCATCCACTGATCCATGATGTTGATGCTTTTTTATCACGTGATATTAACAAGAAATTAGGATTTAAATCCCATTAACCACTCCATGTTACTCACCATTATTATTATCAATTATAATGGCGCCGCATTTATTCGTAATTGTTTGGATAGTGTTTTGAGTCAACGAGCATTTTTTAACGCATTTAACGTTGTTGTTGTTGATAATGCGTCAACGGATGACTCCATTCGGGTTTTAAATGATTACAAAGATCAGATAATGATCATCGAAAATAAAATCAACGTTGGTTTTTCTGCAGCCCATAATCAGCTACTTGATCAGTTAGACACCCCTTACATTTGGCTATTAAACAATGATACAGAATTTAATAACACCCAGGACGTCATTTCACCTATTATTGATTATTTTAATCATCATGAAACAGTGGTTGGAATCTCACCAAAGTTACTTAACACTGATGGCTCCCTCCAAAATCAAGGCAGTGGGTTGTCGAGTTGGGCATTCAAAAGCAAAAAAATAAAAGCTGTTGGATTTTTATCTGGTGCATCTTTGTTCATTCGAACTCAGTTTTTTAAAGATATAAATGGCTTTGACCCCAATTTGTTTTTTTATAATGATGACTTTGATTTTGCTATGCAAGTCAAGAAACATCACAAAACACTGATTTATTTTCCTATGATAGAGATCACACACCATGGTGGATTATCAACGAAATTCAAGCCCATTGAAACAACCATTGGGGGCTATTATGGTAGTGTTTATTTATGTAAAAAATATTATTCAAATTTTATTTTTTTGATCTATAAGTTTTTAATCCAACGTTTCATTGACTTTAAACTGATTTATTATTTTTTAAACCCAACAAATGTAGCTGATGACTGGAAAAAAGAATTAAAGAAATTGAAGCTTAAACTGAAACATGAGATTTAAATTACACTGGTTTTTCATCATCCTTACATTGAGTAATATTGTTGTTGCTTTCCCACAGCTAAATATAGAAGATATTAAACGACAAGAAATATTAACGGATCAGATAAATCAAAATCCAACCAATGCTGATTTGCGGTTTGAACTTGCCATGCAGTACGCCTCTACCGGTTGGATCGAATTAGCCTGGGATCAATTAAAACTTATTCCAAGGCTTCAAAAAGATTATGAGAATGTTGTTTTTAATAGATATTCCGCTCTTATTGAACAAAACCCAACGGATTGGACGGCTCACTTTAGGCTAGCATTTGCCCATTATTTCAAAAATGATAAAGATAATGCTATTGCTTCATTTCAAAATGTGTTAAAAATAAATCCAAATCATGTATGGAGTATGGGTCTAATAGCACTTATCTATGGCGAACAGAAAAAGTATGACCTTTGCATTGATTGGTCTGTAAAAGCACTCAACATTAATGATAATGCTACAGCAATTCATTTTTTACTTGGACAAGCTTACTATGAAACCGGCAATTACTTTGGTGTTATTGGGGAAACATTGAGTGTTGGGCGATTGAAATCTATAGAATCAAAGTATCGTCCAGTTCCTCCCATAGGGGTTTTAGAATGAAACAGATTATTTCGCCCATTATTATTTTAACCTTGTTTATTATTATTATAATATCAACTCGAGTTCCTAACATTGAATCTAAATCACCCATCAAAGACCCCGCTAACTTTAAATTTTATAATGTGACAATATCCATGCACAAAAATGGAGAAAAAATCTGGACATTAACGGCTAAAGAATCGTCCATATATAATGAATCAGAAACATTTTATTTGGTGGATATTGATGGGCAGCTTTTAGGTAAAAATCATAATAATTTATCCTTCAAATCCCCTGCTGGGGCATATAAAATGAAGCAACAAGTTTTAAAACTTGTTAAAACAGACTCAAATTTAAAAATATTAGATCAAAACTATTTTATTATTTGTGATGAAATTGAAATTAACTCGAAAGAAAGTATTGTTTCTGCTTATGGCAATTTACTCATTAATTCTGACACTCTCCTTTTAAAAGGTCGAAAAATGATTGCGGATTTAGCAAAAAGTAAGTTGTATTTATCACATGACATTGAAGGCTCCATTATTACAGCACCGATTAATTAATTTTATCCGAGAAAATTCGGAATATTCTCGCCGAGAGGTTATGAATCACCTTATCAACGGTAACGTCTTGGTTAATCAACATGTTGTTAATGATGGGAATTATCTTATTTCGGATGGCGATGTTGTTTTTGTGAATGGTCAATTAATTCAGAAAAATGATTTTTCATATTATAAATTTAATAAGCCATTAAATGTAATTTCAACATACAAGGACCCCTCTGGACGAGAAGACTTAAGTCATTTTATTAAAAAAAGTAAGTTACCGCCAACCTTACGTCCTTGTGGACGACTTGATCGTGACTCATCAGGTTTATTGTTATTTACAAACGATGGAAAACTTATCAATCGAATTTTACATCCAAGTTTTTTAATAGCTAAAGACTACGAAATTAAACTTAATAAGCCCTTAAGTAATACTCATAAAAATCAATTATCTCGCGGTTTTTTTCTTTCTGATGGACCGGTATCAATAGACTTTAAGCAAACATACTCCGCTACCCATTTTTTAGTTTCAATTCATATTGGACGAAATCGAATTTTACGACGGGCATTTGAGTTTTTTGGATACACCATTATTGGTTTACACCGTTTGTCGATTGGCCCCATTGATTTATTAAATCTATCTTTTGGAAAATTTGAAAAACTCCCCGTCAAAATGATAAAAAGTCTGGTACATGATTAAAGAAATTGTTAAAATAATTACTTATCGGCGGTGTAGCTCAGCTTGGTGAGAGCGCACGGTTCATACCCGTGAGGTCACTGGTTCGACTCCAGTCGCCGCTACCAAAATCATTATGATCATTATTATTTTTTCAATTATTTTTTTAATATTTTCTTATTTGGGTATTTTTAACTTTTTACCTGAATATTATTGGTTTGAATCCCACCAATACGATCATATTTATTTAAGAACACTATTTTATAAAGCCACTATTTTTGTGGTTTCTTTTATTCCTATTTTAGTTGTGTACTATGCAAATCAAAAACTATTGGATTTCATTTTAAATAAATCCCAAGTTGTTCAAGATGATATGCCGTCATCACCGCTAATATTACGATTAAAACAAGTTATCCAAGCGTTTATTGGTTCATATGAATCGATCAAACTATCTATTTCAAATTCAATAAAGTTTTTAATTTATTTCATTTTATCGTTATTTATCGCACGGTTCATTGGTTTTTTTTGGAACGATATAGTTTTAGTTTTATACCACTCCCGTTTTTTACTTCAAGACCCAATTTTTGAGCGAAATATTGGGTTTTATATTTTCAAGTTACCCGTTTATTTACAATTAATTTCGACGCTAAAGTTCATTGTCATCACAATGCTTTTCTTTTCTCTATGGAATTACTTAAAACGAGGCTATTTCACATTATTCTTTTCTCCAACATATCATTTTATTCGACTGCATATTTTTGGTTTATTAGTCGTCTTCTTTATTTTAAATGCGTTATCATCATATTTTTCAAAATATCAATTACTATTTAAAAATAACGATATTATTTTTGGTGCTGGATTTACTGATATTAACTTTTATTTAAAAGCCATTACCCTATTTCCTTTATTATGGATCATTGTGGCATTGCTTTCATGTGTTTTTATTTTTCGACCCAATCTTCGGTTCTTAATCGCCGGGCTCATTATTATATTTATTCCAACTATATTATTTTTAAAAATTGTGCCATCTATGGTTCAAAACTATGTAGTAACTCCTAACGAATTCAAAAAAGAAGTACCTTTCATTAAACACAACATTGCTTACACTCAAGCGGCTTATCAATTAGATAACATTAACGATATTGATATTAAATATGAAAAAACATTATCTGATATTAATGATGCCGCTTTTAATTCAACTTTGAATAATGTCCGATTATGGAATCCTGGCCCACTTAAATCAACCTTAAAACAACTCCAGGAAATTCGATTGTATTATGAATTTAAAAACATAGATATTGACCGATACTTTATTAATGGGGCTCCTCAACAAGTCATGCTATCTGCTCGAGAGCTTGATATTAATCAAATTAGTCAACAAGCTCAAACATGGGTCAATAAACACCTTATTTTCACTCATGGATACGGTTTATGTTTGGTTCCCGTTAATGCGTTCAATGAGGAGGGCTTACCAGAACTATATATTCGTGACATTCCACCTGTAAGTAATGTTGATTTAACCGTTCAACGACCTGAAATTTACTTTGGTGAGTCGACCAATCATTATGTGATTGCAAATACGAAGCAAAAAGAATTCGATTACCCAAAAGATAATGAAAATCGTTATACCCATTATAACGGTACAGGTGGTATTAAATTAGATTCGTTTTTTAAGCGGTTAATTTATTCGATTAAGCTTAAAGATATTAAAATATTAATCAGTCAAAATATTCATTCAAGATCGCGTTTAATGTATGATCGAAACGTTCATGTCATTCCAGAAAAAATAACACCCTTTATCGTATATGATAATGATCCTTATATTGTAATAAATGAAAATGGCCGGTTGGTTTGGATGGTTGATGGCTATACATCATCACGATTTTATCCTTACTCAACACCTTATGCAAATCAAACAAATTATATCAGAAACTCTGTTTTAGCTACGGTTGATGCCTATACCGGAGAAACACACTTTTATATCAAAGATTCCAATGATCCAATCGTTGCATCTTATTCAAAAATGTACCCCAATCTTTTTAAGTCGTTAGGGGAACTACCAACAGCTTTGAAAGCGCATATTCGATTCCCAAAGGACTTATTTAAAATTACCAGTAAAGTTTACAATACCTACCACATGAATGATCCACAGGTTTTTTATAATAAGGAAGATGTTTGGACGTTTCCAACAGAAACTTATGATTCAGATACTGGAATCACTATGGAGCCTTATTATATGTTTGTACAAAACCCTAAAACTGAAAAGTTTGAGTATGTTATGATGATGCCCTTAACACCATCAAATAAAAACAATCTAGTGGCCATCCTTACCGCTTCGTGTGACCCAAATCATTTTGGTGAATTTAATGTCTACAAACTACCAAAACAAGAAACGGTGTATGGCCCTTTACAGATTGAATCACGAATTGATCAAAATACTGAAATTTCTAAAGACTTAACTTTATGGGGGCAAGTTGGATCTCGTGTTATTCGAGGTAACCTGATGGTGATTCCTTACAAAAACTCTATTTTATATATAGAACCGATTTATCTCCAGGCAACCCAATCAAAACTTCCAGAACTTAAGCGTGTGATTGTGGCATTTGGTGACAAGGTTACCATGTCCAATTCTATTTATGATGGAATCAGTGATTTAACTCAAGTGAACTTAAAAAAAATAAATTCAACAGCTCAGGCCCCGTCGACTTATGATCGTAAATTGTCAAAAGATTTGACAAAAAAAATTGTAGAGACCTATTCTAGAGTTAAAGAAACATTAAAAACATCAGATTGGGCAGCTTTTGGTAAAACATTTGAAGCTTTGGATAAATTAATGATTCAATTAAAAAAGGAACAATAAATGCCAACTTATCGTTATCGTTGTACTACTTGCCGTTTTGAATTTGATGCTGTTCAATCCATCATGGATAGTCCTCTGACTGACTGTCAAAAATGCCCTGGAAATGTGATCCGTCTCATTCAACCTGTAGGGATTCAATTTAAAGGACAGGGCTTTTATATTAACGATAAAAAAGCCACTTCAAAAGCATCCGATAGTGAATAGCCCGTATCAAATTTGTTTATTTGAAGATAACATTTCAGCGTCATTGACTCCCTATCAATTGGCTCGACCTTGTTACACTATTCCAAATGGTTTTTATAATCTAGTTGATCGTATTTCATTTTATGAGCCAAACATTCCACTTTCTTTAATATGTCAAAGTGATCATGAGCTGTTTTTAAATAAACGATATCCTAAAATAAACACCAATTTATTAAATAAAAGTCTTCCAACACTTTATATTAATGCGAGATGTAACTTTTCTCACAATTATTTAATGTCTATATTAAATAATATTAACCCTGAAAAAAACTACCTCTACATAAAAGAACAAACAGTTGTTGGCCTCTTTTGTAATGACAACCTAAACGAAACTGTGTTTCAGCATCTTCTCCAAGCGCCCTCTTTTGACTCATTAATTAAAATTACACGAGACCAATGCATAGTTGAGGAAAAAAAGTTTATTCAACTAATTTCAAACTGGTGGGACTACTTGGAACATCTGAACTCTAATTTAGTGATGGACTTCAATGCCTATTCGAAAAAAAGTCTTATCGAAGGTGACATCTCAAGTTTTACAAGCTTAACTAATGACCAGAACATGTATATCGACCGATTAAGTAAAGTCAGCGAGTATGTGTCTTTGGATGCATCAAATGGGCCGATTATTATTAGTGATCACGTCACTATAAAACCATTTGTAAGGATTGAGGGGCCGTGTTTTATTGGCTCTCATACCACAATTAACTCGCAAGCGGATATTGCATCATCTTATATTGGTCACCATTGTAAAATTGGTGGTGAAGTTAAACGGTCTATTATTCAATCATATTCCAATAAAAGTCATGCTGGTTTTATTGGGGATAGTATCGTTGGTGAATGGGTCAACCTAGGCGCCGGAACCACAACATCCAATTTAAAATTATCTTACGGTCAGATTTCCTCCTATGATATTTTTAATAATGAATCAAAAAATAGTGGCTCTCAGTTTCTAGGGTGTATTTTTGGAGATTTTGTCAAAACCGGCATACAATCTGCATTTGAATGTGGCAGCGTCATTTCGAGTGGCTCTAGCCTTTATGGAAGCGATCCTCATGCCAAATTCATTCCACCATTCACATGGGGCAAACCATCAAATTACTTGAATCAAGATATTGTTGCTTTCACTCAGTCGATCGAACGAATGATGTCTCGACGTAATATTTTTATTTCTGAAGAAGAAAAATTAGCGTTTAAGCAATTATTTGAATTGCATCAAATGAATAAAACTCCGCTAAAAATTAAAGATCATAAAGCTTGAAAAGGGTGATTTAATTCACTAGTATAACATTAAGAGCGATTGCTCTATCACTTGATCTTTGGGGGTGTTTTGGATTCGACGAGGATGATCGTTGAACTTGAGCGCGAGTCGAGGAGCTGCCCGGCCTCGTAAAAAGGCAGACTATAATAACTGCAGATAACGTAGTTTCAGTTGATTTTAACAATCAACAACTAGCTGTTGCTTAATTAAGTGACTGCGAGATTTTATTTAAGTGTTAACCTTATTTAGAATCTTATTAATTTGTTAACTAGCGTTGGTTCGTGTAAACAGGGGCCCATTGCGAAACTTTTACTGGATGCTAGCTATTGGCCGTGAGTTTCCACACAAGTCTTTAGTGAATTAATTATGGGAACTACACTCGTAGTGGTCTTGTTTATCGCATCCACGGACACCGGTTCAATTCCGGTCACCTCCACCAGAAATAAAAATAAAGTGGTCTAGCAAATTTTAGCCATTGAAATGGTACTCACGTACCTATTCCTTTACCTACAAATTCA
>MDTB01041389.1_pt1 | contig 10470 bp, 7 predicted proteins | sample 811161 | NCBI WGS metagenome assembly MDTB01 (sample SAMN05326650, study PRJNA326480) | marine metagenome | isolation source: seawater | place: Mediterranean Sea | collected 2009
ATAATTTTTGCTTACTGAATCTATGAAATCTTTGGCTGGATAATCTTCTTTATCTTTTGGAACAAAATGATTTAATGTCAAATGTTTTACGTTTGCTTTTTCAGCAATTTTCCCAACGTCTCCAGCATATGTGTGACTGTTAACTAAGTGTTCTCTTAGATTTGGTTTAACTTCTTTTAGCCTCTCTACAAGATCATCTATTCCTTTTTCAAGCATAACCTCATGAATTAATACATCTGCATTTTTTGAGAATTCAATAAGTGGAGGGAAAAATGTTGTATCTCCAGAAAAAACAACTTTAGAATTTTGTGTTTCAAATTTTAATGCATAACAATGCTCTAATGGAGGATGAACGACTTGAAGAGCAGATACTTTTACTCTTTCATCTTCCATAACAAGGCCTTCTGAAATTTCATGAACATTAATAATTGATTCTAAATCTCTTTGTTTTTCATCTGCAATTCTTGTTTCAATATCTACTTTAAATGACATTAACATACCATCTTTCAAATTTTGTGTACCTTTTGGACCATATATTGAAATATTTTTTGAAACACCTGTTGTCCATGCAGTATGAACCAATCCACCCAATTCAAGAACATGATCAGAATGAAGATGAGTTAAAAAAATATTATTTAATTGACTTAATGTATAGTCATGCTCAACGAATTGCCTAGTGACCCCTAGTCCACAGTCCACAACATATGGATGATTATCAATTTCAATGACAGAAGAAGTTGGCCAACTCAATCCTTTTTCAAGTCTTGGACCACCTCCTGTCCCAAACAAAATTATTTTGTTATTTTTCATCAAATTATTCTTTCTTTTAAAGTTTTTTTTATTAATATTAGAACTAAATTTTTTACAAATTGAAAACTCAATCCATTAATTGGAATATTACATACTATAGCTACTATGACAAAAAAACCAAATTTTATAATTTTTATAACTGATCAATTGAGATGGGATGCACTTGGATGTAATGGAAACAAAGAAATCAAAACACCTAATATTGATCAAATAGCAAATGAAGGAACAAATTTTTCAAGGATGCATGTTGCGACTCAGGTTTGCATGCCCAACAGGGCTTCGTTAATGACAGGAAGATATCCTTCAGTTCATGGTTTAAGAATAAATGGAAATCATCTTTCAAGAAATGCTGTAACTTTTGTAGACGTTCTTAATGACTCTGGATATCAAACAGCAAGTATTGGTAAAATACATTTGCAACCAATGACAAAAGAAGCACCTTTTAAATGGTATGATGAAAATGATTTAGGTAATTTTAAAGAGGCTTGGATTGATAAAAATGACTATACTATGGAGCAACCTCATCATTATGAAAGTGAAATTTATTTTGAAATGCCAAAACCATATTATGGCTTCAATCATGTTGATTTAGTAACTTTGCATAGAAAAGAAGCCCACAATTATTTACAATGGTTAAAATCCAAGACATCAGAATGGGAAAATTTTATTGATCCTAAAAACCAATTACCTCATAATTATTCATGTCCTCAAGCATTTAGAACACCAATCCCGGAAGAACTTTATCCAACAGCTTTTATTAAAGAAAAAACATTAAATTACTTTAATAAAATCTCAAAAAATGATCCATTTATTACATTTGTATCTTTCCCTGACCCACACCATCCGTTTAATCCACCAGGCAAATACTGGGACATGTATGACCCAGAAAGTTTTAATGATGAATTACCATTCAGTTCTCATAAAAATCCTATAGAACCATTAAAAACAATGAATCAGATGTATTTAGATGGGATTTTACCCAAAGTAAAAACTGCACCATTTATGGCAAGCAAAAGACATATTCAAGAGAGTAAAGCTCTAACAGCAGGAATGATTACTATGATAGATGATGCTATAGGTTCAATTATTTCAGATCTAAAAAAGAAAAACTTATATGATAATACTGTAATAATATTTACTTCAGATCATGGAGATTATCTTGGAGATTTCTCTTTAATGCTTAAAGGCCCTTTCCCTTTTGAAGGTGTCACCAAGGTTCCATTTATTTGGTCAGATCCATTATCAAGAAAAAGTTTGAGTTCTGATGCTTTAGCATCAACAATTGATATATCTTCATCTATATTGAGTAGAGCTAGTGTTAAGCCTTTCTGGGGTATCCAAGGCAAAAGCTTAGAAAAGAATATAATAGGAAATAATGAGCTTAGAGACAAACTAATTGTTGAATTCCATGACAATAAAATTGGAAATGGTTTTAATAGTCCAGCATTTGTAAGAAGTTTTTTATCAGAAAACTTCAAGCTCAATCTTTATAAAGATGAGTCTTTTGGTGAGCTCTATGATTTAAAAAATGACCCAAATGAAACATTTAATCTTTTTAATGAAGATTCTCATAAAAATATTAAACAAGATCTTATTTATGGATTGGTAAATGAAATGATGGAAAATATGGATAGAAGTCCATCACCAAAACTTCAGGCATAAACTAAAACAGGTATGACTCAATGGAAATAATCCAATTATATCATAATGATATGTCAACATGTTCTCAAAAAGTTCGTTTAGTTCTCTGCGAGAAAAACTTACCTTGGAAAAGTCATCATATGAATCTTCGAGCAGGAGATACTAGAACAAAGGAATATATTCAATATTTAAATCCAAATGGTGTAGTCCCAACCCTAATTTGGCATAAAGATATAATAATAGAATCAACCATTATTATGGAGTTTTTGGAAAATAATTATATAGAAACACCGCTTTTACCAAATGATCCAGTTAAAGTGGCAAAAATTAGACTTTGGAATAAAAGACTTGATGAAGAACTTCATGCTGCCACAGCAGTAATAAGTAATTGCATAGCTTTTCGCCACCAGAATTTAAAGAATAAAACTCGAGAAGAAGTTGAGGAAATGATTAGTCGAATTCCTGATGAAAATAAAAGAAAATTAAGATATGATTTCACATTTAATGGAATGAATTCTCAACATTTCTCTCCTGCATTGAAAAAATTTCAAAAATTATTTGATGAGCTAGATGAAATTTTTGAATACAATGAATGGTTGGTAGGAGATAATTATTCTTTAGCTGATATTTCATACATACCATATTTAACGCGATTTGAGCATTTGAATTTATATAGTTTAATTGATAAAAGAAAGAATTTAAAAAATTGGTTTGAAAAAATGAAAAAACGTCAAAATTATAAAGATGCAATTTCAAGTTGGCTAAACCATGATTATTTAAATTTAATGATGGAAAAGGGTTTAGAAGCTCAAGAAAAAGTTAACCAAATACTTTCTTAAATTTTAAAATGGTTAGTATAAATTCACCAACACAAATATATGAAGAACTTATTAGCGCTGGGAAATTAAAAAGAGATGCTCAACAATATGTTGTTTTGAATGCCCTTGATGCTCTTAATATAGAATTACTAAAGCTTGAAAAAAAACAAAGTTTTTGGTTTGGAAGTTTTGGTGGAGTTTTAAGTAGACAAAAACTATATACTCCCAAAGGTTTGTATATATGGGGAGGAGTAGGTAGAGGCAAAACTCTATTAATGGATATATTCTATGATTTAGCTCCTTTAAAGAAAAAAAAACGAACTCATTTTCATAATTTCATGAGAGACGTGCATAATTGCATGAATGATTTAAGACAAAATACTTCAGCAGATAATTTACCAGAATATGCTGCCAAAAAATTTTCAGAACAATTCAATCTTTTATGTTTTGATGAAATGGAGCTTAAAGATATTGCAGATGCAATGATTATTTATAGATTTTTCAAGTCTCTTTGGAGTATGGGAGTGATAGTTGTTGCGACATCAAACAGAGCCCCATTAGATTTATATAAAAATGGGCTTCATAGAGAAAGAGTTGTTCCATTTCTTAAAAACATTGAAGAAAAATGTACTGTTTATGAATTAAAAGGTGAAAATGATTTTAGGCAAATAGCCAGAGAGGGTTTGCAAGGTTGGTTTTTACCTTTATCAAAAAATAATTCTAATAAATTAAACTCTACTTTTAAAAAGTTAACTGGAAATAAAAAAGGTGTTGTGGAATTTATCCCAAGTGCAGGCAGAGAGATTGAAATATCAAACGCTGCCTCTGGAGTAGCCTTAATTCATTTTGATGATTTATGTAAAAAAAATTTAGCTGCTCGAGATTATATAGAAATAGCATCAAGATATAGAGGTGTCTTGTTAGATGGAATTCCTAAGCTAGATGATCAAAACAGAAATGAAGCTCGCAGATTTATTTGGCTGATAGACGCACTTTATGATGCAGGATGTTTTATAATTTGTTGTAGTGAAAATCCTATTGAAAGAATATATAATGGAAATGATTGGAATTTTGAATTTGAGAGAACCACCTCAAGATTAATAGAAATGTCAAATTCTCAAAATTTATAAAAATTCCTTCGGTAAAATATAAATATTAATGTAATAATAATGTATGTATTTCCGAATATAAAAGTCTATAAACTTAATGGGGAAAAATAATATGCCAAGAAATAAAATTGCTCTAATTGGATCAGGGAATATTGGTGGAACACTTGCACTTTTATCTGGTATAAAAGAATTAGGTGATGTAGTGCTTTTTGATATTGTTGAGGGCGTTCCTGATGGTAAAGCACTTGATATCGCCCAAGCTTCTCCTGTTGAAAAATTTGACTCTAATATAACTGGAGGCAGTGATTACTCTATTTTAAAAGACTCTGATGTTGTTATTGTTACAGCTGGTGTAGCAAGAAAACCTGGTATGAGCAGAGATGATCTTATTGGAATTAATACAAAAGTTATGAAACAAGTAGGTTTAGGTATTTCAGATAATTGTCCAAATGCTTTTGTCATTTGCATCACAAATCCCTTAGATGTAATGGTTGGTATTCTTCAAAAAGCGGCAAATATTGATACTCAAAAAATTGTTGGAATGGCTGGGGTTCTTGATAGTGCAAGGTTTAGGTTATTCTTATCTGAAGAATTTAATGTCTCTGTAAGAGATGTTACTGCTTTTGTTTTAGGTGGTCATGGAGATACAATGGTTCCTTTAGTAAGATATTCAACTGTTGCAGGAATCCCTATTCCAGATTTAATTGATATGGGCTGGTCATCAAATGAAAGAATTGAATCTATTGTTCAAAGAACAAGAGATGGTGGTGCAGAGATCGTTGGTCTACTTAAGACTGGTTCAGCATTTTATGCACCTGCGTCATCTGCTATTGAAATGGCTGAGTCATATTTAAAAGATCATAAAAGAGTTTTGCCGTGTGCAGCATGGTGCAAAGGTGTTTATGGTTTAGATGGTCTTTTTGTAGGTGTTCCTGCTATTATTGGTCAAAATGGAGTTGAAAAAGTCGTTGAAATTAAACTAAATGAAGAAGAACAAAAAATGTTTGATAAATCTGTAAATGCAGTAAAAAAACTTAATGAAATAGCTTCTAATATATATTAGTGAAAAGATAATGAATATTCACGAACATCAAGCAAAAAAACTTTTAGCGAAACATGGTGTAAATATTCCAAAAGGTAAAGAAGCATATACTGTCCAAGAAGCATTTAAAATTGGACAAGAATTAGCTGGTCCTGTTTGGGTTGTTAAAGCTCAAATTCATGCAGGAGGAAGAGGTAAAGCTGGAGGGGTTAAGGTTGTTAAATCTTTAGATCAATTGAGGGATACTGCTCAGGAAATTCTTGGTAAAACTCTTATAACACCTCAAACAGGGCCCTCTGGAAAAACAGTTAATCGTCTTTATATTGAAGAGGGATGTAACATAAAAAAAGAACTTTATTTTTCAATGTTAATTGATAGAAAATCTGGTTTTATTACTGTAATTGCATCAACAGAAGGCGGAATGGATATTGAAAAGGTAGCCGAAGAAACACCTAAAAAAATTCTCTCATTAGCTATTGACTCAAGTATAGGATTTCAAGCTTATCATGGAAGAATGATTGCAAATGCTTTGAAAATTAAGGGTAAGTCCATTAAAGAAGCTGTGATTTTCTTTAATAATATTTATGAAACTTTTCTACAGAATGACGCTTCATTAATAGAAATAAATCCTTTAGTTTTAACTAATGAAGATAGTCTCTTAGCATTGGATGCTAAGATGTCTTTCGATAGTAACGCCCTTTTTAGACAGAAAGAAATTCTAGAACTTAGAGACAAATCAGAAGAAGATCCAACTGAAGCAAGAGCTAAAGAATATGATCTATCCTATATAAAACTTGATGGAAATATTGGTTGTATGGTTAATGGTGCAGGCTTAGCAATGGCAACTATGGATATTATCCAACTTGAAGGTGGATCGCCAGCAAACTTTCTTGACGTTGGTGGTGGTGCTAGTAAAGAGAAAGTTACTGAAGCTTTTAAAATAATTTTATCTGAAGAGAATGTTCAAGGAATTTTAGTTAACATTTTTGGAGGAATAATGAGATGTGATATCATTGCTGAGGGTATAGTTGCTGCTGCTAAAGAACTTAAAATAGATAAACCTTTAATTGTAAGGCTAGAGGGCACAAAAGTTAAGGAGGGGAAAAAAATAATGGCTCAAAGTGGTATAGATATTATATCCGCAGAAAATCTTGCTGATGCGGCCAAAAAGGTTGTTAAAGCAGTCAAGGACAGTATTTAATGTCAGTTTTAGTTTCAAATGACACTAGAGTAATTTGCCAGGGTTTTACTGGTTCACAGGGGACATTTCATTGTCAACAAGCCATAGAATATGGGACTAAAATTGTTGGAGGAGTTACTCCTGGCAAGGGAGGACAAGAGCATCTTAATTTACCAGTTTTTGATACTGTTTATGATGCAAAAAACAATACAAATGCACAAGCAAGTGTTATTTATGTACCTCCTGCTTTTGCAGCTGATTCTATTTTAGAAGCAATTGAAGCTGAAATGGAACTCGTTGTTTGTATAACTGAAGGTATTCCTGTATTAGACATGATTAAAGTGAAAAATGCTCTAAAGAAAAGCAATACTAGACTAATTGGGCCTAATTGTCCTGGAATCATAACTCCTGGTGAATGCAAAATTGGCATTATGCCTGGACATATTCACAAAAAAGGCTCTATTGGAATTGTTTCTAGATCAGGTACTCTTACTTATGAGGCAGTTGGACAAACTTCTGCTTTAGGAATGGGTCAGTCAACTTGTATTGGAATAGGTGGAGACCCACTAAATGGAACAAATTTTATTGATTGTCTAGAATTATTCTTATCTGATGAACAAACTGAGGCAATTATAATGATTGGTGAGATTGGTGGAACAGCTGAAGAGGAAGCCTCTGAATTTATTAAAGCCTCATCTACTAAGAAGCCTATTGCTGGTTTTATAGCAGGTAGAACAGCTCCTAAAGGAAGGACAATGGGTCATGCTGGAGCAATAGTTTCAGGCAAAAGTGGCGGGGCTGATGCAAAAATTGATGCTATGAGAGAAGCAGGAATATTTGTTAGTGATAATCCCGGTTTATTAGGTGAAACTATTTTAGCAGCAATTAAAGGATAATTAGCAAAAAATTTGAAAGATTTTTTTTAAATTATAAAATATTACGGAGTATTAAAATGGAAGGTTTTCCTTCTGATGAATCTTATTTAAATGGATCAAATTCTTCATATATAGCTGAACTATATGAGATTTGGCTACAAGACCCTAGCTCTGTTGACGAAAATTGGCATGAATTATTTTCCTCATTTCATTCATTTGGATCAAAACCTGATATACCAGAATGGGCTAAAGGGAAAAAAAATGGAATAAAAAATAGTGATTTAAAGAATCCAAAGCCACTTACAGTAAATCAAAACAAAAATGTTCGTTCAGAAACACTTGATTCATTGAGAGCAATTATGTTGATTAGAGCTTATCGTGCACGAGGACATTTAGAAGCTTCAACTGACCCTCTTAAGCTTGAAAAAAAAGAAGAGCACCCTGAATTAAATCCTAAATTTTATGGTTTTTCTGAAAAAGATTATAATAGAGAAATATTTATAGATAATGTTTTAGGTCTTGAAAAAGCAACTTTAAAAGAAATTCTTTCAGTACTCAAAGATACTTATTGTGGTAACATTGGTGTAGAATATTTACATATTCAAGATCCTGAACAAAAATCATGGATTCAAAAAAGAATAGAAAATTTCAGGAATCACACTGAATTCACTGATAAAGGGAAAAAAGCTATTTATGAGCGTTTAGTGGATGCAGAGAGTTTTGAACGATTTTTAAATAAAAAATATACTGGTTCAAAACGCTTTGGGATTGATGGATGCGAGTCGGTTATTCCTGCTATAGAGCAAATCCTTAAAAAGGGTTCTCAATTAGGACTCGAAGAGATGGTAATTGGTATGGCCCATAGAGGTAGACTTAATGTTTTAAACAATATTTTACAAAAACCTTTTAGAGCTGTTATTTCAGAATTTTTAGGTAACCCCTCAAACCCTGAAGAAGCAGGTGGCTCAGGTGATGTTAAGTACCATATGGGTTCGTCATCTGACAGAGAGTTTGATGGAAAAAATATTCATCTTACTCTCAATGCTAATCCCTCACATTTAGAAGTAGTGAATCCTGTGGTTCTTGGAAGAGTAAGAGCAAAGCAAAACCAAAGAAATGACAAAGAAATGAAAAAAGTTTTGGGTTTATTGATCCATGGTGATGCTGCATTTGCTGGGCAAGGAATTTTGGCAGAGACATTTGATTTTGCAGAATTAAGAAGTTACAAGACTGGTGGAACTCTTCATATTATAATTAACAATCAAATTGGTTTTACTACTTCACCGGCATATTCAAGGTCATCACCTTATTGTACTGATGTTGCAAAAATAGTTATGGCTCCAATTTTTCATGTTAATGCTGATGATCCTGAATCAGTTGTTCATGTTGCTCGAATTGCAACAGAATTTCGACAAACTTTTGGAGCTGATGCTGTAATAGATATCATAGGCTATAGACGATATGGGCATAATGAGGGAGATGAACCATCTTATACTCAACCATTAATGTATAAAAAAATCGCTGAACATCCATTTATCACTAAAGTTTATGCTGATAAATTAGTTAGTGAAAACCTTATTTCTGAAGAGGAGTCCAAATCTGTTTATGATAATCGTAATGATTATTTAGAAAAAGAGTTTTTAGCTGGAAATAGTTACAAGCCTAATAAAGCCGATTGGCTAGAAGGACAATGGTTAGGTTTTAAAAGAGCTCCAGGTTTTGAAGAAAGAAGAGGTATTACTGGAGTAGACCTTGAGGAACTTCAGTTTATTGGAGAAAAGCTTACTAAAATTCCAGACAATATTAAAGTTCATAAAAAGCTCGAAAAGATTATTCAAAACAGGAAATTAGCTATTCAAAATAAAACTAATATTGATTGGGCAACAGCTGAACAATTAGCTTTTGGAACACTATTAAATAATGGTAGTCCTGTAAGGCTGTCTGGTCAAGATTGTGGTCGCGGTACTTTCAGTCAGCGACATGCGGTATTTATAGACCAAAATTCTGAAAAAAGATATGTTCCACTATCAAATTTATCATCAAAACAAGAGAATTTTGAAGTCATAGATTCTCCTCTTTCTGAAGCTGGAGTTTTAGGTTTTGAGTATGGTTTTAGTATGGCAGAACCTAATGCATTAGTAATGTGGGAAGCACAATTTGGCGATTTTGCTAATGGTGCTCAAGTTATAGTTGATCAATTCATTTCTTCAGGAGAAGCCAAATGGTTAAGAATGAGTGGTTTAGTAATGCTTTTGCCTCATGGATATGAAGGGCAAGGACCTGAACATTCCTCAGCTAGGTTAGAAAGATATTTGAGGTTATGTGCTGAAGATAATATGCAAGTTGTAAATTGTTCTACGCCTGCCAACTATTTTCATGTTTTAAGAAGACAACTATGTAGAGATTTTAGGAAACCATTAATTATAATGACTCCTAAATCATTATTAAGAAACAAACTTTGTACATCTAGTTTGTCCGATATGACACCTGACACATCATTTCATAGGGTTATGAAAGATAGAGAAGAAAAATTAAAAGATAATGAAATAGAAAGGGTTATTATATGCTCTGGAAAAGTTTTTTATGATTTATTTCAAGAAAGAGAAAAAAATAAATTAGATAATATTAGAATTGTTAGATTAGAGCAAATTTATCCTTTTCCTTCAAATACACTTAAAGATGAACTTACAAGATATCCTCAAGCAGAAATAATTTGGTGCCAAGAAGAACCTGAAAATATGGGTGCCTGGAGCTTTATTGATCGAAGACTTGAAGAAGTTATGATTAGTTCAAATTGTAAACAGACTAGACCAATATATATTGGACGACCTGAGGCAGCTTCTCCAGCTACTGGAACAATATCAAGACATATTCGTGAACAAAAGTTGTTAGTATCTAAGGCGTTAATGCTAAATATAAAAAAATCAATTTCTGCTGCTGAATAAATGAAAAATTTAATTATAAATAAATGGAGTTTATAAAATGTCATTTGAAT
>MDTB01114177.1_pt1 | contig 10470 bp, 11 predicted proteins | sample 811161 | NCBI WGS metagenome assembly MDTB01 (sample SAMN05326650, study PRJNA326480) | marine metagenome | isolation source: seawater | place: Mediterranean Sea | collected 2009
CGAGTTGTTATTGGACGAGTTGTTATTGGACGAGTTGTTATTGGACGAGTTGTTATTGGACGAGTTGTTATTGGACGAGTTATTATTAGAGGATGAACCTTCATCTAACTGTTCATCTGGTACAGTTTTACTGATTCCGGTTTCTTCTTTGATTGTTGATAAATTATTCATATTATTATAACATCATATAATTTTTAACTATATTATTTGCTGAACGTAATGTATTTCTTTTTTCATAATTATATTCTCTTAATAATCCATTCGCTTCGTTATATTCAACCCATCTCATATTACCTATTTCAGATGGCTGATATGTTACATCTTGTAGACTATCTTTATAAGACATCTTACCTATAAAATACTTGTGTTTATAAGATTTCAAATTAGACCCAGTAAATATCTCTTCCAACGGTAAAATATTATTAATGAATTGAATCGTTATGTTATATCCTGTTTCTTCTTTAAATTCTCTTAAGGCAGCCTCGAAATCGGTTTCCTTATAATTGCGTCGTCCCTTTGGAAATCCCCATTCAGGCGTTTTCCAACCATTTTTAACAAACAGATGTCTATTGTTTGTTACCATATTATTCATTTTTTCCTCATTTTTTCTGTCATATGTATTTTTATATCCTAATGAATTCCATAAATCAAAATAGGGTTTAGTACATATATTATCTATTTCTGTATCGGTCATTCCATATATAATATTTTTAAGTTGGTATGAATTTGTCTCATTATACTTACCTCGAATAAAATCTATATATCCCAAACTATCCTTTCTCTGTATCAGTAAATATTCTACTTTATTAGAAGGGGTTATTCTATAACATATTATTCCTAAACTGGTTATAGGTTTCTTACAGTTATAATATAAATGACCTGTATGTTGACAATTATTGCATAATTGCATAATATATATTATTACTTATATTTATATGTTAACTCCTAATAACGATATACTTTTTACCTTTATGTATATGACATGCTTGTATTATAAACCATCTAAAACGAATAAACTTAAAATAAAAAGAGTATTCGAAGATATACCTTTTTTTATACACGAAAAAGATATATTCTTTAATATTATAGTATCGAATCCCATTACTCTACATTATCATCGGTCTTCTATTACCGAATACAGTTACATCATATACAAAGAGTATCATAACAAAATAAAACAACCCTATATGGAATATCCTGAATATATAGAACATTATAATCATTTATTATTCCATAATGAGACAAAGGCACAGAAAGCCCAAAGAAAGAGAATAGTCAAAATAGTTCTATTTTTAATTATATGTGTTTATTTTATATGTATATCAAAAATTGGGTCATTATCTTAACAGGTTTAGCATTATATGATGCCTACCATGAACATATATATTTTAATAAACTAAAAACATATAAAAAATATTATAAAATGATAGCAATTGCCATAGCAGGTATAGGTATATATAAAATGTTACAAAATTCATCTAATTTAAATAAATTAAAAATATTTGATAACTTTATTAAAATAATACCTATTGATAAATCTTCGAAGGATATGATATCACCCTTCCTGTCTGGTGAAACCAATGAGATACCTAAGAGAATGTTATCCTCTGGCAAGCACTGTAAAAGAAGTGTCAGCGAAGTAAAAAAGAAAGTGATTGCTTCGAGACAAAATTGGTCCTGTAATGATTGTAAGGATACATTAACTGCGTGGTTTGAAGTAGACCATGTGAAACGACTAGACCAGGGAGGTACAAATGAAATAGATAACCTGGTCGCCTTATGTAGAAATTGTCACGGAAAGAAAACTGCATATGAAAATATGTAATAATATATTATGATAGAAAAATATATTCTATTCACCATATGTTTAGTATTTCTCCTTCTTTTAAACTATAAATATATAAATAATAATGCATGGATTCATTTAGGGTTAGGTATGTCTTTATCTATCCTACTTGCGTACTATATGTTAGGTAACCGTATAGTGATGGACTTTATTTATCCAGTGGGTGGCCTCTTCGCGATATGTCTCTTTTTTTTAATAATGGCTAGTATATTTATACACCCTAACCAAAGATATACCTTAATTAGAGGAATTATATTTTATATTATAGTATCTTCCATTATAATTAGTGGAACCAATTATTCCACTTTCGATAAACTTACGATAGAGAAATGGGGATATTTAAAACAACTGTTATATTATTTATTTTTATACATCCCTTGTCTCGTGGTAGACATACTCGAACCCATCAGATACGATATAGCAAATACAAACACTATCACTATATTTTTATTTATAATTTTAATACTGTATCTGTTATGGAATTATATTTTTCCTTTGGCTTATAATATGGGAGAAAAATATCTTATAGACCAACCACAAAAACTGAATCAAGAAATATTAAATATATCTGTGAATAATCCAATTGAGTCATTTGTCTCACTCAGTGATGAGGATTTAAATAAAATGAAGGTGTCAAAAACGATAGGCGACCTAGATGAAATGAAGATACCTGATGTATATGAACCCTCGAGAAATGTCGTGAGACAAATAAAGGGTCTGGGTGTAGAAAAAGATGAAAATAAAGTTAAACAAGACCATAGTAATTATTCCTATGCAATATCTTTTTGGTTATATTTAGATGGACAAATTCCATTAAGTGATTCTAAAATATTAATCATGTCTTTCGGTATGCGTCCTTCTCTATATTATGACCCCGTAAATAAAGTTCTAATGGTAGAGTCTTCTTCGGATAAACCACGTGTGTATACCGTTCCCTTATATCAAAAATGGAATCATATCGTTTTTAATTATGTAAATGGTGTATTTGATTTATTTATTAATAACGAACTTGTCTCAACAGAGTCAGATGCGGTACATCTTATAGGAGAAGACGACCATATTATAGTAGGCAGTCCATTAAATAGTGATATTGGTTCTATATCTAAATTTATCTATTATGACCATTCATTGACCGTAAGTAAAATTGACCAACTTAATAAAATAAAATGATATTATAATGAAACGCATGACATTATCCACTATTATATTTAGCCTGATACTTATTTTCATGGTTTATATATCTTTTAGCAAAAGCGTGTCCATAATGACAAAGTTTATCTCATTAATACTGATAGGAGTTGTGTCCATATTTCTCATCTCTAACCTTACTCTATTTAAAAATAGTAGTTCATTAGTAAAGAACAAACAAAGCGCACAAGAATTACGTATTATACAAAGTAGTGATATAACGAGTAATAGTTCTAATTATAGCTTATCTGCGTGGATATATATAGATGATTGGAATTATAAATTCGGTAATAAAAAAAGCATCATTAAAAGAGGTACAGGTAATGTGTCTCATAATTTACATATTTATTTAGATGAATTTAACAATAATATCATTACTGAATTCAATGTAGCACAATCACAAGAAGATAATCCAGATACATATGTAGAAGCGGAACAGTATTGTATAGATAATTCATTAAATACGGTTAATGTTGATGCGTCTTCTTGTATACAAAATGAAGTGACAGGTCATTTTGAACTAGACACCCGGACGATTAAATGTGAAGAAGGGGTATATGTATGTTCTGATGGAACATCCACTGGATTAAGTTGTTCTTCAAATAATGATTTATATACAACCGAACTTAAAGGAGTGCCCATACAAAAATGGTTTAACGTCACCTATGCTTTTGGCGATAAACATGTAGACACCTATCTGAATGGTAAATTAACGAATACAAAAACATTTAACGGAGTACAGTTTCAAGGTATTAAAAATAATTATTATATTTGTGATGATGGTGGTTTTTCTGGTTATATTAGTAATGTTCAACATTTAGATAAATTAGTTGATGCTACTGTAGCATGGAATATATATAAAGATGGATTTAATCCTGTTATGATAGATTCCGTGTTAAATCGTTATAAAACATCTGTTGTTTTTTATGAAAATGATAACGAAAAGGCTAAATATTATATTGTTTAATTATAAGAATGAGCCAAGAACAATCATCACAAGACCTATCATCACAAGACCTATCAACATTATCACAATCTGTATTACAATCACTATCATCACAAGGACGAGAACCACCACCACCAGGACCACCACATAGACAACTACCCGGAACAGGACAAGCACAACAACCAATTTCACCAGCAATAAATTTATCAGACGAACATTTATCACAACAAACATCAAATCGTCTACCACAACCGCCATCATATCGTCAACCACAACATTCATCATATCGTCAACCACAACCTCCATCCAATAGTCGGCCTAACGAAAAACAGTATAATAATGATACTGAAGATACATTTAAGATGCCATCTTTTTCTGATTTAATATCCACTCATTCATCCATAGGTAAAACAGTAGTATTATTGTTGTTATTATTACTATTTGCTATACTATTTAGAATGGGGACTAAAATGTTAATCCATCATTTCGGTATCAATACCGAACCCTTCATTATTGACGGAATGGTGGCGGCAAATAATTCGACCGTTGTCTCCACCAACCCTAATATAAAAGATTCGGTTCCTATCCTACGGTCCATTAATGAGGATAAGGGTGTGGAATTTACATGGAGTTGCTGGTTTAATATAATAGACCCCTATGTCTCCTCCGAGACAAACTATAAAAAAATATTTTCAAAAGGATTGTATTATGACCGAGATATGGACGACGAAAAAAAACTATACAATAATTCACCTGGATTATATCTTAACACAACGGATGATAAAAATGTCATAACTGTAGTATTTACTACTTTCTCGAAGGATAGAGAAAATATTATCGAACAGTTCGATATCGATAATATACCTATAAAAAAATGGGTATCCTGTGTAATTACCGTTGAAAATAAATTAGTAAATATATACATAAACGGTCTAATTAAATTGCGGAAACAATTATCCAATTTACCTGTTCAAAACTATTATGATACTTATGTAGGAGACAAAAATGGATTTAAGGGGTATATTTCGGATCTTAAATACTTAAACTATTCGGCTAATTATGCAGAAGTGCAACGTATATTTACAAAAGGTCCTAACACAAAGAATAGAGAGGATGATGTATTGTTCGACAAAAGTCCATATTTGTCTCTGGATTGGTATAAAAGAAATCTTATATAATATGTGATATGGCCTCATTGATGGCATCCTCTTTAGACTTCAATATACAGTCTATTGAATTAATATAATGTATGTCTCCCTTTTTTGCCTCACATTCTTTAAATAGTAAACATATAACATTTATCTCATCCTCTTTCCATAGCCCCTGTAATTTTTCAGGTATATGAATTTCCTCGTCAGGTATCTTACCTGTTTTTATAGATTTATTTAATATATGTATGTATAGGTCAAGGCTATGTAATATGGTGGATGATTTATGATTATAACTTTGTTTTAGTACTTCTATACCCTTTATTACTAGTCTATATAAGTATAATATATTGTCGCTATCTGTAGGAGGATACATTACTATAACACGTTTAATAGGTTTGGACAAATAAGAAATATGTTCTCTATTTACACGTGATATAAATCGCCTAACTCCTTGAAATAAACCAGGATTAGCGATATGAATTGAATTGTCTCCGAAAGATATTTTAGTGCCTGGTTCCTTAAACGACATGACGGCTAATTTAATGAATACCGAAAAAGGTTCCAGTAATACATCATCCAAAGATGGAGTATACATTATAATAAATAAATATATTATGACACAAATGTTAATCAATATTATAGTATCGGGTATTTTAGGAGGTACTTTTACCTATTTATCTTCTATATATAAATATTACCCCAAATACTTAAACATATGTGCTTTTTTATGGGGACTACCGTTACTGTATTTTTTTATACTTTACATAGCCTGGACTGAAAGTGACACCACTATGTTAAGTTTTAATAAACATGCCATCATGGGGAATTTAATAACGATAACAGCCATGTTAATTACTTACCTATGTTATCTTATGGGTATGTGTAAGTTAAATGTAATATGTCTACAAATATTTATATTATGCAGTGTGATAGGTATATATTTACTATATCAACTATATGATATATAAAAAAAAATATATGTGATGATATTCTATCGTTTCGTAAAGATACTAAATTTTTCAATATTTGTTATGTTGTTTCTTGTATTATTTGCCTCTACAACATAATCATTAAATAGCAATTTATTCACTTCAGCATCTTTAAGTTTCTGTACTTTATCATTATATTTATCAGGGTGTGTGTTTTCTCTCAAAGTGTTAAGACTATTAATGAAACCACCTTTTCTTCTTTGAAACCCCTTCATATTGTATAGCACCAGACTATATATTTGAACTACTGGTTTCATAATTTGATTTGTAATATAATGTCCATAATCTATTTTAAGAGAATTATTCTTAATATATTCAGGTGTTTCAATACGCTCACCCTGTAAGTTCGCCTTTTTATTTACGATATATACATAAGGGATACGGTCACCTGAAGAAGGTTTATTACCCGGATCTCTCTCTGCAATTCGTTTGGATAATACGGCATGGGCAATTTGGTCTGGATTTTTATATATAGAACGCAATGATTTGGATATAATTAATTTTTCAATAGGTATTTGTTGTGAAGACAGTTTAGATAGGATATCCTTCAGGAATAGGATGGATTTTTCAATATCTCTCTCTTTCATTAAGATGTCAATAATGCCACCATAAACATCTTTCACAATGGGTGCGTTGTCACGCCTTTTTAAAACAATACCCATCGATTTACGATAACATACATTTGGATCCGTCTCATATAACATACCCACATATCTTTTTTTAGAAAGAAGACAAAATGGCATAAATGTTTTTTCGTATTCAAGGTCATGCGGGTCTTTTAGAAACATGGAAGCCAAATGCCCTGCTTCCTGTGCCATCTCTATGGTTAATTCTAATGCTCGTTTATTTCTAATAGGTACACCATCCAAGTCTTGGAAATTAAAGGTAAAGAATACTGAATCTGTATCACCATATACATATTGTGCGTTCGATTTCACTTTTCCTTGACTCGTTTCCACTATGGTATCTCCATATACCTCTTCAATGATTTTTTTACCATAGATTAATAATTTTTTACCGATTGAGGTTGTTGATGACGCTACATCGATATCATAGAAACTACTTGTTTTGGCACCTGACTGTCCATAAAGACTATTTGCGGTAAGTTTAATACTATTTTGTCTCTTATCATAAATATTCTTTTTAAACGGGTCTTTTTCATTTTTCATTAGTTTTTTGGTATGCTTACGGGCAGACAATAATTCCTGTAATATAGAAGGCATTACGCCTTTTTCATTATTTGGAAATTGAGCATAACGACATATCTTATAACCAGTTAGTTTCTTTTTAAATGTCGTGCCATTAAATTCATTGAAATAGGTATTGCATTTAATATCGATATATTTATATCCTTCCAAGTTGTCATATATGAACTCACCCTTTTCATTTCGAACACCTCTAACAACATCCTTACCATTTTTATATTTTTTAGGGTTACCTTCTGTATCATATTCTTTAACCCAAACCTTACTGTCATGTGATATATTTTCACTAATCTTTGAAGAAGGATACAGAGAACTATAGTCAACACAGGCTACAGGTACATCTAAATATAAATCAGATTTTGGTTCCAGAACGATGGCTCCCTCATACCCGTCTGAGTCACGACCTTTAGATATAAGTGGCATGAGAATATTTTTTTCCCGACATTTTTTAGCAACATAACTGGTGAGTTTAATACCTTGACCTCTCATAACCAAGAAATTAATAGGAACACTACATAATTAACTCATTTCAACATAAGAAGTCATCACATCTACTTTTTGAAATATTTGTTGAACTAAATTACAATCTTGAATACAATATTTGGCAATTAAACCTCTTTCATCGGGTCCTTTTTTAGTCATCTCAAATATATCCTTTGGCGATACATCATCCTTTGCCAACTGCCAATTGAATTTATCCGTTATATCTATATTTCCTTCAATGATAAATCCCTCTTCAAAAAATTGGATTAATTTAAACTTTTGTCCCTCTTTATATATTTCAGAAGAATGATTTAATATTTCAAAACAGACATAACTATACAGCTCCAGTCCTTTTAGGTTATCGGTATAGATATGACACGTATCTTCAGAATTGGTATATCGTTTCACTTTGTCGCTGATTAAATATCCGGCAACATAATCTAATTTATAAGAAGTCAAGTTAAATTCTTTTTGCATGTAGTCATACATATCTATTTGTAGACGACCTGTAATATCAATCATGCGTAAAGTTCTATTGCCCATGCTGGATTTCACACTTTTCTCAATCATCTCTTCTGAATATTGTTTCGTTCTACCTAAATCCATAAACTCTGATACACATTCTAATTGTGTAGCCCTATCATACATAAAAGGGTAATCGAAACCAAATATATTATATCCGATGATAATGTCTGGATCTTCCTCTTTTATTAATTGCGCCCATCGCACTAAAACATCTCGTTCATTATCAAAACATTCTAAGGTCTGGTCATCCACCAACTTTTTCGTTTTATTTAAACATATACAGTGGTTTAAGTATGGTTTTTCTTCACCATAATTTACAAAAGTTGACCCGATGAAAGTAACCTGGTCTCCTTGTAGTTCTGGGAAAATTAAATCTAATTTATCTAATACATGTGCTATAGTATTTGCCATGTCGATATTTTCATCCAACAATAAACGGATAATGTCTGGTTGTGATGTTTTTATTAATTTAGGGGCATGACCATCTTCTGAAAAATATTTTTTTAACTTACTCTCTACTTTTTTTGTCGAGGATATTTTAGTCTTATATAGCCGTTCAAGATGTTTTTCAAATGTTTTATAGTCGTATTTTTCAACGGGATAACATCTATCTATTTCTAATGTATCCGAAAAACCGAATACGGTTTTTAATAATTCAGTTAAATAATATTTGACATCCTCTTCTTTAATATCGTCGTTATCCATTAGATAATGAACTATATCATAAGCGACCTTCTTATAATCCTTAATAGGTTCCGGAAAATCACCATGACTACTATTCGCTTCAATATCAAAACTACATATTTTATAAGGCACTAAATCATCACTATCGTAAGGCAACACATTTTTATAATCACATTTTAACTCATACTTACAATTTGTTTTTTTTGCTTGATTTATTGTAACATAATTATTTACAGTAATCCAACCAGAAGGACTAATTTCCTGAATATGGAAAAACCTAAGTAACGGTGGTATAAATGATTCATAAATTCTGGTAGATGTACCATCATAATAATATCCTTCATTTAACTTCTGTGTTGAACTATCGTAGTAAAGAGATTTTAATTTATAGATAAATTGCATATGTTTGCCTTCAATATATACAAACTTATGTAGCTTCCCTTTATCGAAACCATATAGTTTTTTCTTTTCTATTAATGTATATCCTGTAATATATTGCTTACATGCTCTGCCAATATTTTCGTCTTTTTTTAAATGTTCTATGAAATCTTTTGTTTTGAGTTCAGTCCAAGAATCACTAACCAATATATATATAAATGGTTTGAAATTAGTAACATTTACCGAAAATGTATTACGATTGGAATCGATTCCATACATGGTAATATTAAATTCCTCTGTAAAAGACGTTTCATTTACTTTAAAATCTATGAGACGTAGTTTAATAGAGTCCATCTAATATTACTATGAATATGTTCTTATCAATTTTATATATATTACTTAACGCCTACGTTTCGTCGATGGTTTACGTTTCGTCGATGGTTTACGTTTCATGCCTTTACGTTTTGTTCCTTTACGTTTTGTGAGTGGTTTATGTTTTGTCTGTGGTTTACGTTTCATGGGTGACGGTTCTTCATTTAAGAAATGAGTAAACATGTTTGCAGTTCGCTCACCATTAAAATGGGTAAGAATACGTCCGTTTTGCATTTTAACTATAGTAGGAAAACCATCAATAGAGTTACGGATTGGATGGTTCATTATTTGTTCCTGTTCGACCGCTAGTGTATTATTACCATGCATACTGGCAAACTTGTTCCATTCAGGAAGCATGGCATGACAATGTCCACATCTATTACTATGAAATAAAACCACCCTTATCTTTTTTCCATCCATTATAATATAAACGTATATTATAATTATGAAAAATATTATATTGAATATACTTGCCATATTGATACTCCTAATAGGTATTCTATATCTTATAGTGAATCCGTCTGAACCTTTTGTGGATGGAGCATGCCCTACTACCATGGTAAAAAATGGACAGCAAATCATGATATATGACCCAGGTAAAGCCAAGATACCTGGTGTAAATCCCATCATGTTAAATGATTTAGAAGAATATAAAGAATATGTTGCCTGGCAAAAAAAATCTAATTTAGATTGTCCTATATTA
>MDTB01021370.1_pt1 | contig 10469 bp, 13 predicted proteins | sample 811161 | NCBI WGS metagenome assembly MDTB01 (sample SAMN05326650, study PRJNA326480) | marine metagenome | isolation source: seawater | place: Mediterranean Sea | collected 2009
CGGTTTTTGAGACCGACGCGTCTACCAATTCCGCCACTTCGGCATTACACTATTAAACATGATTTTTAAGTGTACATTAAATTCTATTATTTTAAAAGAGACTCATTCTTTAACTTGTAACAATGAGACTATTTTTCAATGATTTCCAAAACCCAAAAAAAATGATACCTTTAAATGTGATTGTCAATTGACAGAAAAATCATCATTAACCATAAGGAGAAAGCCTCGTGACTAATTGGATTCCATTTTTACAAGATATTCGTGAAGAAAGCGATAAAATCGCCATGCGATTATTTAAAGCTAAAGATCTGGGTGTTGAAATCAAAGATAACATGACCCCTGTTTCTCAAGGCGATTTAGAAATTGAAACACATATTCGTGCTTTAGTTGCCGAAAAACATCCTGAATTGAGCATTGTTGGCGAAGAATACGGTGAAACAACCGCTGATAGCACTTTAAAACTGATCATAGACCCTATCGATGGGACCAAAAACTTTATTCGTGGGCTTCCTTTTTTCGCAACGCTCTTGGCGATTGAAGATAACGGAGAAGTGATCGCTGGACTTGTTTCAGCCCCTGCTACGGGTGATTGTTGGTGGGCGCAAAAAGGACAAGGGGCTTTTCATAACGAAAAACAAATCCATGTTTCAGATATTTCTCGTTTGGATGAGTCACTAGGGCTCCATGGGAGCTTATTTGGATCCGAAGCTACGGATACACCTGAGCCAGTTTTAGCACTTCTCAAGGACTGTTATCGACAACGTGGCTTTGGCGATTATTACCCGCATATGTTAGTGGCCATGGGTTGTGGAGAGTTTGCTATTGATTTCAAACTACAATGCTGGGATGTTGCTTCCCTTAAAATCATCGTTGAAGAAGCAGGAGGAACCTTCACAGACATGAACGGAAAAAACGATATTTATACAGGGAATATCATCACCAGTAATGGACAGTTTCACTCTGAAATTCAAGAGCGTCTACACGGATTAACTTAGCTTTCTAGGGACGCGTCGTTTACTTCCCCTAAATGAGCCGCGCTATCTCAAGGACAGACCCTAAAATGGGGAGATCATCGGCTTTCTAGGGACGCGTCGTTTAGCTCCCCTAAATGAGCGGCGCTAAAAGTCGGTTAGATCCCCATTTTAAAAGGCAGAAGGATAGCGAAACGCGCAGGTGTAGTCTTCCTACATCGAGCATTGCAGCTCATCCTTCTAACGCAACTCTCTACCCATCAAACGGGCTTAATTCTTTGTACTCGCAAGGCAGGAGGATAGCGAAACGCGCAGGTGTAGTCTTCCTACATCGAGCATTGCAGCTCATCCTTCTAACGCAGCGATACAAGGAATTAAGTCCGTTTAGATCCCCATTTTAAAAGGCTTGGAGGAGTCTATTGATGATGGAGAACTCTTTCTTAGTTCCAGAATGATGTCCGTCTAACATATATTGCGCATAGAGTTGGACATCTAGGAACTTTTTGGGATCAAGGGTAACAATGGTGTTGAGACAGGAAGTGACGGCGGCATTATGCTTGAAACGTTTGGTGGCAATATGATGGAGGGCATCGATACGTTCTTTGGGGGATGGCGCATAACAAACGGTAGAAAGAAGAGTGCTTAAGATGGTTTTGGAGGAAGGACTAGGTGGTTTATAGTCCCGCGTTGCGAAATTGAGATTGAGATAGGATTTGGCCATATTGATAATAATGGCTTCTTGGGTCTCATCGAGAGAGTTTCTTGTGTTTAACATATAGGTCATAATCATGAGGACAATTTTATCTTCCCGTTGAAAGGGAGATTTCTGATAATTCTTTTGGATATGCTGGAATAAGAGATCATAAACCTCATTCATCATTGTGTATTGCTCACCTAATAAGAGCACGGCTTCAATGAGTCGAAGCTGCGTTTTGACATAATAGGAAAAGAAACGAACTAACTCAACTAATAAGGTCATTAAGTTTGTCAAACAAAAACGACCTGTTAGCGCGCGGTTATGAATGGTAAAGATAATAGCATCTAAAACGGTTCCTTTTTGAGATAGCGACAAGCGGTCTGAGCAAAGAACCTTCTTAAATAGATGAATCATTTCTAACCTTAAGGTCTCTTTTAATCCGATTTTTTTCCAAAGTACAACTAAGGTTTCTAATGATTTTTCTTGAAACTTTTCCGGTCCATATAAGGTAATTTCTGTTAATCCACTGAGAATCTCTCTGGATTCATATTCTGAAATATTTTCAATCGTTAAGATGGCATTCACTAATATAAAATAACCTTTAAGAGAGGCCTGCTTTAATTCTTTATGAAATCCATTACCCATTACCAACATTCGCAAGGCTTTACAGAGCTGCATCATGAGTACAGAGTGTGAAGATAAAATGACAATATCATGGTTTAAATGGTTAATCAGTTTTACCACTGCTTTTAATTGAATAAACTCATCTGGGTTGTGTTGCGCATGACGCAGGAGCTCTCTAATTTCTTGCAAAAATGCAAGTTCTTTTAAGTAAGCATCATGATTTGAAATAGAAGAAGAGGCCAGCGCGTCACTGGGAGAACTGGTGTTACTCTCAACACCATGAAGATCATTTGTAGGTAGTGTTTGACTTGACATAACAACACTTACTTTCTATTTTAGAGACTTTATGGCAACTCTAAAAGACTCTAATTCCTAGCTATTACTAAAGAGTATACACTATACGAATGGACTCTTGGCAAGCACTTTATGTCATGGAAATATCCAGTGTCGTTAAGTTCATATGAGATAAACATGGAAACGTGGTTCGAAGATCCTGTTGAGATCTAAAGTCTAAGGTCTCTATTAATACAGTTTCCTCTGTACTAGATGCTCGTTTTAAGACTTTGCCAAAAGGATCAATGATCATAGAGTTTCCATAGCTTTGGATATCACCTGCTCCTGTGCCAATTTGATTCGGTGCAAGTATAAAACATTGATTTTCCACAGCCCTCGCACGCAGCAACAACTCCCAATGAGCCTCCCCCGTCGGATACGTAAACGACGACGGCACCGCCATCATAGAGACCTGTTCTCTAGCATAACAACGATACAACTCTGGAAAACGTACGTCATAACAAATGCTGAGGCCTATAGAATGTCCGTCAACAGCACTCACAACAGGAGCGCTTCCTTTGGAAAAAGTTTTAGACTCTAAAATCGGAGTTTCGCCAACAGCCACATCGAATAAATGGACTTTTCGATATACAGAGGACAGCTCTCCATCGGAGGAAATCAGGGCCGAACTATTATAATAGTGCTCATCTCCACCCTCTTCAATAATACTACCCGCTAAAATAGATACCTGATGCTGCTTTGCAAGGGCCATCAATGGCTCGAGCGACGGACCAGGTATAGGTTCAGATGCATCCTTCATTTCCAGTGATGAGGATCTAAAGTTAAAGACCTCCGGCAAAAGTATAAATTGGGCACCTTGTTCAATAGCCTCTTGAGACAAACGTAAGGCCATCTGAATATTTTTCGTCTTATCAGTGCCACTGGATAATTGAATCACCCCAACTGTGAGTCTTTCTTGGGATTCTTGTTGTTCTTTATTCGTCATTTGTCGTTCTTCCCTTTTTTCTCCCACCACTCCTTATCATGACGCATAACCACTCTAAAATTCAAGCTCATTTCATACCCCGCTATTTTGACAAATTTTGACGAATTTCAAATTTAACCTCATAATGGTAACTATGATGAACACTATTGATGAGATGATTCGATTAGCTTTTGACGAAGATTGCCCTAACGGCGATATTAGTGCCATTGATGCGTTCCCAAAAACACATTGTTCTACCGCACGCATTATTGCCAAAGAATCGGGTATCTTTTATGGAAAAGAGCTCTCTCAAACTATGGTTGATTATATAGAAAAACTAGAACTAAACCTTAACTTAGATGATGGAGATGCCTTTCAGACAGGAGATATCCTTATGACAATTGAAGGGGCTACTCTCGCATTGTTGCGACTAGAGCGCGTTCTTCTAAATTTTTTACAACGACTTTGTGGTGTTTCAAGTATTACAAACCACTATGTTAATGCGTTAAATAACCCTAATATCCATATTTTAGATACCCGAAAAACAACCCCTCTATTTCGGTCTCTTGAAAAAGCTGCTGTTGTTGCTGGAGGTGGTTATAATCACCGGTTTTCGCTTTCAGATATGGTCTTACTCAAAGAAAACCACATAAATGCCATTTGTCAGTCCGGGGGTATGGCCGGGCTTCGTCGTTTTTTACAAACAACGAGACAAACACAGAAGTGTCCTATTGAAATCGAAATCGAAACTTTGGACCAACTTCGCACTTTTCCACTAGATCTTGTGGATATTATCATGTTCGATAACATGTCCCTCGAAGATACTAAAGAGGGCATCGCTATTTGTAAATCTAGGGGACTAAGTGCTGAAATTGAACTCTCTGGCAACATTGATTTAGAAACCATTTCACAGTATAGTGAACTCGACATTCAACGGATCTCTATCGGACGCTTAACTCATTCCGTAAAGGCCATTGATTTAAGCTTATTACTTGATGACTTGATATCTTAGAAAAAGGAGGCCCAGCAAACAATGCTCGATTTAACACAAAAAACAGAGTACCACACAGAGACTATAGATACACTCAAAACAAAGTGTTTGTCTTGTCAGAAGTGTGAACTAGCTGAAACACGGACAAATGTTGTTTTTGGGAAAGGCCCCACTGATGCCAATTTAATGATCATCGGCGAAGGGCCTGGTGAACAAGAAGATCTCTCTGGGGACCCTTTTGTCGGACGCGCCGGAAAACTCCTCACTAAAATTTTAGAATCCGTAGGCATTCACCGAGAAACAGATGCCTTTATCACCAATATTGTCAAATGTCGTCCGCCAGGGAACCGTAACCCTCAGCCGGCTGAAACAGAGGCATGTAAAGGATATCTTGTCCGTCAAATTCAACTCATACAACCCAAAATCATTGTCCTATTAGGCGCACCTTCCCTTAAAACGGTTCTAGAAAGCGCATTAAGTATTTCAAAGTCTCGGGGACAATGGTTCACTGCACCGGTGGACTATATGGAAGACCCGGTTTATATTATGCCCGTTTTTCACCCCTCTTACTTGCTACGAAATGCCTCTAAAAGTGAAGGCAGTCCGAAGTGGCTTACATGGACCGATATAAAAGAAGTCAAGGCAGCTCTCGGATTTTATGATACAATTAATCAAACATAGGAACGTTGTCAGTTAAAAAAGGACACCAAAGAATCATGTCTAAACAAACACCTCGTCATCAGTCTAAAAAAACGCATAAAGGGCGTAAGAATTTTTCGTCTAAGGATAGGCATAAACAACAACATCATTCCAAATCTAAGAAAAAGTCAAAGCGCATATCTGATCATTTTAATAAGAAAGACTTTTTATGTGAAGAAAGTAAATCCTTACGTATCTCTCTTGGTTTAATTGGGGCACTAGAGTTATTGCGTACACAATCTAAAAATCGTATTACGATTCATAAGGGATATGAAAGCCCTGAAGTTCATGAAAAAAAGGGAGGGTTCAAAAAAAGCTATCATACGATGGGGTTAGCCGCTAATATCACCATTGATAATATGAGTTTAGAAGAAACCTTTAAACTTGCTGAAGGGATAGACGAAATTAAAGGGCTGGGTATTAACTATGCATTAGGACATGTTCATGTGGATACCCGAAAAGAAGATGAACGGCTCTTATGGGTGGTAACCGCAAGTGCAGAATACGTAGAACTCACTGACGATAAAAAAGCCGACTATATCGATGGTTATAACGACCTGTCTTAACACACTCTCTTATCGATTTTTTTCAACACTGCAAACCCAAAAACACGTTAGCCCTCATACCGTTTCGAATTACCAGCGTGACTTAGCACAATGGCAAACATTTGTTACGTCCACAGTCCTCTCAGACAGTACTGAAAAAAAAGAACCCGATCACGTTTCAACGGTCATTTCTCCTGAGTTTTCAGACTGGTTACAAGATTATGATTACGATCAAGCACGTCTATTTCTCTATTTTTTAAACGATCAGTCTTATGCACAACGCTCCATTGCAAGAAAAATAGCTTGTTTACGGTCTTTTTGGACATTCCTAAGCGCTGAAGGCGTTACAAGACAAAACCCTTGGAAATTGATTAAACTCACCTCCCCTTCCCAACAGCTTCCGGAGGTTCTCAGTAGTGATCAAATGCAGGGTTTTTTAGATCACCTTCCAGCGCAGACTGATTTAGACAAAAGAAACCTTGCTATCTTTGAATTACTCTACGCCACCGGAATGCGGGTTTCTGAATTAACCTCTCTTACAAAAGGTGCTCTTGATCTCACCCAACAGAAATGTACGGTTATTGGAAAGGGGAATCGAGAACGGATTTGTTTTTTTGGGCAAACTTGTCAACGGGCATTACAAACCTATCTTAACTGTCGTTTATCTCGTAGCGATACTTCGCCTCAATCTCCGCTATTTCTCAACCATAAAAAAACAGCACTTACACCTAGAAGCATTCAACGTATTTTACAAATAGAATGTAAGCGGCAAGGGTTGCCTTACCGAATGACACCGCATCTATTTCGACATTCTTTTGCGACAGCCTTGTTATCACAAGGGGCGGATATTCGAGTCATCCAAGAATTATTGGGTCACCGTTCTTTAAACTCCACACAACTTTATACACATCTTTCTAAAGAATCCTTATTTAAAACATACCAACACGCACATCCTCGTGCAACACTTGATAATACCGCTATTTAAAAACATCCTTTAGAAAAACCCCTTATTAATCGACAGTATTAATAGTCATTTAATCAATGGCTAAACACTAGAAATCATATACTTCATTAGGGGGGTTATCATGCGCTATATTTATTATCTTTTCTCTATCTTACTACCTGTTGTCATGCTGTCGTGTTCAACAGGATCCTCTGGTGGAACAGCCAGCAGTTCAGAGATGGCATTGGTTCAATCGATTCTCTCTGTTGAAGAAAAAGTTGAAACGGCCAGTAACATGTACGGGTCTCAAATCAGCACCTCTTTTTGGTTTCAACCTGCTTTGGATTGGGGACAAAAGCTGTATGCCACTTCTATTGCAGATGAATGGGATGATACAGGCGAAGTCTCTATCGTCGATCCCGTTTTAGGTGGAAGTAATCGTGTCTCCATCAAAGGGTATATGGGAAAACAGTTTGATTCCGACGCGGTTAATCCTAACGGAGCCGCTATTAACGTCTTTGGGCGAATTGATAATGCCATGAAAATGTTTTGTGGATTGGCCTTGGGAATCACAAGTCTAGATAGCTCAGGATATCCAATTAACGGGACTTATGAGATTGCAATTTCCAGCGCTTTTGCCACAAGTATCAATACCGAATGTGGAATTACCGTCAATGCGGATATGATTGATACTACTGTGAATGTGGTTGCTACAACACCTGCAGATACCACCTTGTATGATAAAAAAGTCAGCATGACAATTGATAGCGACCCATACATCCTCTATTTAAGGTATAACGCCACTCATATTAATGTCGCAAGTGCTGAAAAAAGCGCAAATGGCGAGTACAGAACCTCCGTCTTATATAATAAAACCACAAAAGTTATGCGTGCCGAATATATTTCTGCTGATACCGCTGGAACGAACGAACCCATGTATCTCTATCGTATTTATAGTGACGAAACCTCTAATATTGGATATATCGCAGCCTATGAAAGTGGCGGAAGCTCCGATTACAAAGTTTACATGCTATCAGGAACGCCAGATGGAACAGGAAACACCGCCTTATCGTTTAGTATTTCAGATGCGGCCAATCACACAGGTAGTAGTGATGCAAAATCAAACCTCAACGCCTGTGTGAGTAATTCTGGGAGCATTGTCACTGATAACACACTTACTTGTAGCGGTGCGATTGACATTGGCTCTTATCCTTCGGCCACTATTCATACAAATTTAATGACGCCTGCTGTGAATAAAAACGATACAACGGGCTGGAATGTCATCAATGAAGCAAACGGTAGTATTGTGTTCTCTACACCGGCTGAACTCTTTACGACAGCATTCATTCTTCCGTAGATAACGCTACGGTTTAATACAGTAAATTAAAGACATTTCTTTTAACTTCGCGTATACTAAGATCTACTATGCGACAAATAAACGGAAAACATGCATTAACAGAAGCCCTTGAAGCAGGAAGTTTAACCCAAGTTGTTGTTCCCCAAAAAATGCAGAAACGATATAAAGAGATTATCGGAAAAGCGAATCAATAACAGGTTCCTGTTCAAATAATAGAGGACACTGCGTTTGCACAACAATATGGTGATGACCGTAGCATCATCGGGTTATCTCGTTCACAGTCTCAAAATCGATTTATCGGTGTTCAAGATCTAAACCCTGAGACTCACCCTCTCATTGTGATACTCGATCATATACAAGATCCTCATAATATGGGAGCGATTATCCGCACTGCAGCAGGGCTTGGGATCCATGCTCTTATTTATCCAAAAGATCGGTCCTGTCAGATTACAGATACTGTTAGCAAAGTCTCTTCCGGTGGCACCGAATGTATTCCCCTTTTGAAAGTCACCAACTTAGCCAGAGAAATCGATACCCTCAAAGACAAAGGTTACTGGATTTATGGGGCCGATTCTAATCAAGGCAATACCCTATCTCAAGTACGGTTTCACCATCCTTGCGTGCTTGTTGTTGGAAATGAAGGGAAAGGACTGTCTTCTTTACTTATTAAAAAGCTAGATCAGGCGGTCTATATTCCCATGACCGGACAAATTAGCTCTCTTAATGTTTCTGTCGCTACAGGAATTATCCTGCATGCCATGGTCAATAATGGATAACACCACTCATTGACAGTAGTTCAAATCCAAGATATTATTTTTGAGTACAGTTTTTTTGGAGGGATGGCGGAGTGGTCAATCGCAGCAGACTGTAAATCTGCCGGAGCAATCCTACGGAGGTTCAAATCCTTCTCCCTCCACCAAAAAAAGGGATAGAGTGGCGTTTTATTTTCGAGTCTGTACCTTGCGGTACTATCCTCTCCTATAGAAACACCACCCTCCCCCTTTTTTACTCGTTTTTTCACTCTTTTATAGTCTTGTTCGTAACTGGCCACTCTCCCCTCTTCTAGAAAACTTGACTTGAGTTTTTAGAGCTTGTAGTATCTTTCCAAAAAAATTAAACTGCTAAATAAATGAATTTTTCTTTTCTTTACTACGATAAGTTGATAGCGGCTATAAAAATGAGTGATTTAATAAAAGGCAAATTTTTTATGACTGAGTTATTAATAATGTTATGTATTTTAATCCATGTCTACACTGTCCTGTTTGCCATAGGTAATGTATCCTGGGGATGGATACCACCTCAATACTTTTCATAACCCTTCTGTTTTTTCGATATCGTTTCTCGGGATCATGTTTCAAATAATTTAAGTAATAAAGAAAATCATAAGTAGCAAGTCTTAAAGACTAGACTTATATAAGATAAAAGGAGATAAAAAATGAAACCAATCAATAGTTTATCAGATGGGTTTAATCGTTATTGTGGCCCAGGTTCACTATTAAGAAAAGCAGCTCTGGTCATGTCAGGTCTTGGAAGTGTTGCAGGAAAAACTCAAAGAGAGTGCTCCTCAAATTTAGTGGAAACAGTTCCTCCTCCAAGGAGAGTCATTTGTTACTATGAGACACACACAGTACCTGAAGAAGTTGAATTAAAACTAGGGGAAGGAGATATTATATTAGCGGAACATCGCATTCAAAAATCAATGGATAGACTCTTTAAAATGACTGAACAAGAATTAGTTTCATTCAAAAACAAATATAACATTAAAATACTTCCAAAAGAAGTTAAAGTCTACAGCTGGAATCTACCCAATGATAAAAAGAAAATGGACCTTCTAGTAAGTAAAGCGCAAACAATACGAGCACTGGGAAAAAAACTGGATGCAAGCCCAATAGATCAGATGATAGGAAAACCGCCACAGGGATGGAACAGTGAAGACTGCGATTCGTATGAAAGAGACGTTAAAGTTGCTAATACCATAGCGGATAAACGAGACGGTCAAGCCTTTAGATTAATGGAAAAGTACCCTGATCAATTTAGTGGGAAAGTGGTACATGTCATTCAGGGATGCGCTCATTCTCAGTGGAAAAAAAGTCATCTCTATTGCAATGAATCATTGATGGGTGATAAAGCCAGAGAAGGGCTATCACTCTATCAATATGTCAGATCTACCCTAGAAGCAGGTTATGTCAGATATTGCCGCAAATAGTTATTTCCGTATAAAGTGCATTCACAATTTCAGAAAACTCTGGCTTAACGGCTTAAACTTTTTTTAATCTTTTTTCACTATTTTATTTTCGAGTCTGTTCACTGCGACACTTTCCCCTACAATTCAAACTACTCTAAATGAGATTTTTACTCGTGCATTTGGGAAAGAGACGGATCTA
>MDTB01070408.1_pt1 | contig 10468 bp, 7 predicted proteins | sample 811161 | NCBI WGS metagenome assembly MDTB01 (sample SAMN05326650, study PRJNA326480) | marine metagenome | isolation source: seawater | place: Mediterranean Sea | collected 2009
AAGCTTTAGACTCAATAATTTTATTTCTTTGTTTTATCCAAGAGGAAAAACCTTTATCTCTAACAGCAACATAATGTGTAATCCCAGGCTCAGCTCCTGCTAAAGCCTCATGCAATTCAATCGCACCGTCATAATCAACAGAGTTTACCATTTTGGTAAAAGCTTTTCCATATGCGATAGGATCCTCAACACTAACAGCATAAACGACACCATAAGGGAAACCAAATTTTGTTGGATCTGCTACCAATGATTGACCCAAAATTGAAGCTTCAATCTTTACACTACTTTCGATTACACCTCTCAAATAACCAGCCTGAGCATTATTAAATTTACTTCTTACTGATTCGAGCTCAACTGGGTCAGGTGAATAGAAACAAAGCTGATGTGTTGAATCAAATTTTGCATTGAAGTTTCTCCATTCGCTGAGAGATGCTGGTCCAACACTTTTTCCTGACTCAGTTTTCATAAATGAATCAATTAAAGTTGCTAGTTCAGTTGGACTCTCAACAACCATATTGAAACATTGCCAATAAACTTGTTGTGAGAAGGATTGAAATGAAAACAAAATCATAACAAATCCAATTAATAAATTTTTCATAATTTTTTATTATTTAATGGTTTTGTTAAAGATAAAAAAAATACCTTTATGAATGTTTTTAAAATTAAACAAATTGTTAATTTTATTTAATCTCTTAAATAAATGAAAAAAGTTAATATTATTGATGTCTCAAAAGCGACTGGATTCTCAAAATCCACAGTATCAAAAGCACTTAATAATAGTAAGGAGATAAGTAAAAAAACAAAAAAAAAGATTAATTCCTTTGCAAAAAAACTTAATTATCAACCTAACTTTTTCGCTAGAAACCTTCGAAAAAATAATATTAAAAACGTTGGAATTATAATTCCTGATATATTGAATTATTATTTTGCAAAAGTTATAAAAGGAGCACAAAAGGAATTTTTCAAGAGTGGGTACGATCTAGTGTGTTTTTTTAATGAAGAATCCACATCAAAAGAAAAAAAAATACTTGAAAAATTAAAAAACGGAAGTGTTTCTGGTTTGTTAATTTCACTAGCAAGAAACCCATACTCAGAAAACATCAAAAAAACATTGAAAGATTTTAAAAGTCTTAATACTCCGATCGTAATGTTTGATAGAGTATTAGATGATTTCAAATGTGATAAGGTTTTAATGGATGATTTCAACTCAACATTCGATAGTGTTAAACATTTGGTTTCAGCTGGTAAAAGAAAAATAGCATTTGTTTCTCCAATTCATGATACAATAATAGGTAGAAAAAGGTATGATGGATATGTTGATGGATTAAAGTCTGAAAATATAAAATTTGATAAAGACTTATATATTCCCCTCACTAAAGGTGATACGATTGAAAGTGAAATAACCAAATTATCATCAAATGGCAGAATTGATGCAATAATATGTATTGAACAACATACCACAATCAGTATCTTAAGCTTATTATTAAATTTAGGTTATAAAGTCCCTAAAGATATTGCCATTATAGGTTTTACTGATGGACCAATCTTTAAGTATGTAAAGCCGAGTATTACCTCAGTAGATCAGCATGGTGAGTACGTTGGTAAGTTGTCTGCAAAACTGTTAATAAAAAGGATCGAAAATGATCAAAATGAAGATTTTGTTCATGAAATTGTACCTACCTCTCTAATAAAAAGAAATTCAACTTAAATTAATCAATTATTATTATTGACGGATCCTTTTCAATTAAAGCCTTTTTTGTAGCATAAAATGCTTTAGTTGGGTTTAAATCTTTGTCATAAATACTCAAAATATTTTTCGGGTATCTACCAGGTCCTTTTTTATTCAACAAACCCCAATGGTTTAGTGTGATTTCACCAGAACTTCTTTTTGCAATTAACGTGTTTACAATATTTTGGTAGGATATTGCTTGCCTTTCTAATACATCCGCTGAATTAGGATTTTCATCTGTTAACCAGTAATTTAGCTCGGTTACATGGAAACCCATACCATTTAAGTGAGACCAATCAATTAAGTATGATAAATAATCTAAGTCTTTCTTAACTAAACCTACTCCTCTCCTATTTCTTAGATGACCTTGCCAACCTATTCCATCAACTCTTAAACCTTTGCTTTTTAAATACGTGATTGTTTCCAGAACTTTTTTCCACATTAGTCTTTCCATTCCACCATTGTGATTATATACTAGTTTAACGTTTGGTGCATATTTTTGAGCGATTTCAAAAGCTCTTACAATATATATCGGATAACCATCAGAATTAAGACCTATTTGTGTCCATGGGTTTTCCCAACTTGAGTCCCCAGGTTTTTCAGAGAACCAATCTCCATTTCTTAAAACAGTTTCATTGACAACATCCATCCATTTCACGTTGGGTTCCTTATTTATTCTAACACACAACTCGGTAAAATATTCTTCCATGTTTAAGATTAGTTCTTCCTTAGTTCTTGTATCATTTTTCGCCCATTTTGAGGCTTGCGGACTTACTGGACCATGTATTCTTACGACTAAATCATTTTTATTTGCAAAATCAATCCATTTATCATGCCTATCCCATTGCCAAAATCCTGGACGAGGGTGAATTCTTGACTGTTTAGATGCATTTTCAGGTGTTATATAATTGAATTCACTTAAAAATAATTGCTCTATTTTAGAGTTTGTATCTAATGCATTATAACCAAAAGTTCCTCCAACATAAAAGGAGTCTAGTGCATAACCTGACTCTTTAAGAATATTTTTTATTGAATTCTTGTCTTGAGCAAAAGAATAAAAAAGACCGAATAATATAATTACTAAGTATTTCAAATTAGAACACAATTGGGGAAAAGAACACTAAAATTCCTATAACAATTAAAACCAAAATAATAGAAAGTGCTATATCTACTTTTGAATATGAACTTTCAGCATTTATCCTGTCTTTTTCTGACAAAGTACCATATGATAAACCTCTAATTTGTTGGTAATCTGGTTCTGCTGTTAAAAGAGAAACTGAAACACACAAAACAACCGAAAATAGAAACATCCAAATAGCCATGTAAGAAAAATTAATTGATGCGAACTCAAATAAAAAACCATTTTGAATTAAACCTTCATTGGTAGCAATTTCTGAACCTAATCTTAAAATAAGTAAAAATAAACCACTAAAAAGGGTAACAATTGCAGCTTGAGCATTGACTCTTTTCCATATTATTCCTAGGAGAAAAACAGTTGTCACGGGTGGAGCAATATACGCCTGAACATTCTGCAAGTATTGGTACATAACCCCCCCACCAATTTTTTCCATAATTGGAATCCATGCGATACCCAATATAACGATTACAACTGTAGCTATTTTACCAACATTAACTAAAAACTTTTCAGATTTTTCAGGACTAATTTTTTTATAAATATCAATTGTAAATATTGTGGAACAAGAATTAAAAACAGAGGCAAGAGAACTCATAAGTGCCGCCATTAATCCACCTGCTACTAATCCTTTGATTCCAACAGGTAATAAAGTTGTCACCAACATTGGAAAAGCTCTGTCTGCTCTTTCAATACCAGTTTCAGGATCAATTACACTATAAAGCTCGGGATTTTGTATCGTTAATGCATAAGCTATAATTCCTGGAACTAAAAAAATCAGAATCGGTAAAAGTTTTAGGTAAGCACCAAAAATGGCACCCCTTCTACCAATAGTAATGTTGTTTGCAGCCAAAGTTCTCTGAACAATATATTGATCAGTACACCAATACCAAATCCCAACAATAGTCCCCCCAAAAAGTAGCCCAGCCCAGGGAAAATCAGGGTCATCCCAAGGTCTCCACATATTAAAATGATCTGGACTAACATTTATAACAGTTTCTGTAAGCTGATCCCAACCCCCAACTTCTTGAAAACCTAAATAAGTTATGATAATAGAACCTGCAATTAACACAACAGTCTGCAATGTCTCAGTGTAAACAACAGCTTTTAATCCACCAACTATTGTATAAATTCCAGTAAATACCACAATTCCAATTGCACCCACCCAAAAATCTAAATTTAAAAGTTCTGAAACTACAATTCCACCTGCATAAATAGTAACTGAAACCTTGGTCAAAACATAGGCAAATAATGAAAATACAGACAGAAACCATCTTGATCTACTATCAAATCTTTTTTCTAAAAATTCAGGCATTGTAAATGCACCACTTCTTATATAAAAAGGTAGAAATAACCAACCCAAGAGTAGAACAATCCATGCATGTAATTCATAATGAGCTAACGGTGTTCCAGATGAAAAACCAGTTCCTGCCAAACCAACCACATGTTCAGATCCAATATTAGATGCAAAAATAGATGCTCCAATAACAAACCAACCTACATTCCGTCCAGCTAGAAAATAATCTTCAGTATTTTTATTTCTTTGCAACGCAACCCATATAGCCACGCCAATCAGAATTGCAAAATAAAGTCCCAAGACAAACCAATCGAGTCCTTCAAATATAGATTTTGATTCTTCCATAATTTTTATTTTACGTAATTAAATAATATATTTTCTATCAACTCTTGTTTTCCACTAATGGATGATATTGGCGTGTCTTTTGAAGCCAATTCATAAAGATCATTTAAGCTAAGTTTTCCATTTTCAAAATCCTTTCCTTTTCCGGAATCAAAAGATTCGTAACGTTTTTTTAACATTGACGGTAAAGGTGAATCAGAAATCAATTTATCAGCAATTAATAAAGCTCTTGCAAAAGTATCAGCTCCTCCAATGTGTGCTAAAAAAAGATCCTCTCTGTCAGTTGAATTTCTTCTTAACTTGGCATCAAAATTAACACCTCCACCCTGAAGACCTCCGGATCTTAGAAAAACAAGCATAGCTTCGGTGGTTTCTTGAATATTCATAGGAAACTGATCTGTGTCCCATCCATTTTGATAATCTCCTCTGTTTGCATCAATACTACCTAACATTCCCGCTTTAGCAGCAACAGTTAATTCATGTTGAAAGGTGTGCTGAGCTAATGTAGCATGATTTACTTCTATATTAATTTTAAAATCATCCTGTAATCCGTATTCTCTTAAGAACCCTATTGCAGTGGCACTATCAAAATCATACTGATGCTTAGATGGTTCACTAGGTTTTGGCTCGATAAAGAATGTACCTTTAAATCCTTTGGCTCTAGCATAATCTCTACACATTTTTAAAAACTGAGCCATGTGGTCTAATTCCCTACCCATGTCAGTGTTCAGAAGAGACATGTAACCTTCTCTACCTCCCCAAAAAACATAATTTTCTCCATTTAAAGCAATAGTTGCATCTAGAGCTAATTTTATTTGTCCTCCTGCTCTTGCTACAACATTAAAATCTGGATTTGTCGAGGCACCGTTCATATAACGTGGATGAGAAAAACAATTTGCAGTTCCCCAAAGTAACTTAACACCTGATTCATCCTTCTTAGTTTTAACATAGTTAACTATTTCATTCAATCTTTCTTCGGTTTCCTGAAAAGTTGATCCTTCATTAATTAAATCAACATCATGAAAACAGAAATAGTCAAACCCCATCTTTGTTATAAATTCAAAAGCAGCATCTGCCTTATCTTTTGCAGCTTGTAATGGATTGTTCGATACATCCCATGGAAATTTTTGAGTTGGTTGACCAAATGGATCTGATCCATCACCACAAAACGAATGCCAATATGCAACTGCAAATTTAAAGTGATCACGCATTGACTTTCCGGCTACTATTTGATCGGGGTTGTAATATTTAAACGCAAATGGATTTTTTGAATCCTTTCCCTCATATTTTATATCAGTAATTCCTTTAAAATATTCTTTATTTCCAATTAATCCCATAATAATTTTAATTTAAAATTGTCTTTAATTTAGCTTTCCAAATTTCAAATACATCTAAATACTTATCACGATCACTACATGGTTCAAAAGTTTTAATGTAATCATTTTTAGAAATATTTTCTGAAAAAGATTTAAAATCGTTTACATCACATCCAACTGCTCTTGCTGCCCCATGTGCTCCTGACACGTCATGAATTTCAATTTCTCTGTCCAAGAGAGTTGAAATGGTTTTAGAAAAAAGTTTAGATTGGAAAAGGTTGTCATTTCCAGCTCTTATTAAACTTGGACTAAAGTTATCATTCATCAAAATCTCCATTCCATAAACAAAAGAAAAACCTATCCCCTCCAAAGCTGATCTAATTAAATGTGAATCAGTATGAATATTAAAATTTAAATTAAAAAGATTACTTCCCACATTTTTATTTTCAAACATACGTTCGGCTCCATTCCCAAAAGGATAAGAAAAAAGTCCATCTGATCCAATATCTATTTTGTCTGCCTTTTCATTCATTTCAAGATAGGAAATAGAATTTAAATTATTTTTTAACCATTTATATTGAATTCCTGCACCATTAATACAAAGTAGTTTTCCAATTATTTTATTGTTATCATCATAATTTACGTGTGCAAAATTATTTATTCTTAGAGATTCTTTGGATTTAATTTGGTCTGTTAATGCATATAAAACTCCAGATGTACCGCCTGTTGCAGCAACCTCACCCGAATTCAATACGTTTAATGACATCGCATTGTTGGGTTGATCACCAGCTCGATATTTGACTGGAATCCCTTTAGGAAGCCCTGTTTGATTAGAACCTGAAGTGGATACGATTCCTTGATTTTGAAAATTTGTTGTTACGTAAGGAACCTTTGAAGAATCTAAATTATAATAATCTATTAACCATTTTGCAATTTTATTTTCTTTAAAATCCCAAAACATTCCCTCAGATAAACCATTGACTGTAGTTGAAATCTCACCTGTAAGTTTATATGCAATAAAATCTCCTGGAAGTAAAAACTTATAAACCTTGTCATATAATTTTGGTTCATTTTGTTTTACCCAGGCTAATTTCGAAGCTGTAAAGTTTCCTGGTGAATTTAAGATATTCTCATCACACTTTTTTGTACCAATCTCATTGTATGCTCTGTTTCCCAATTCAACAGCCCTATCATCACACCATATGATTGAATTTCTGACTGAGCTCCCTTTTTTATCTATTAGAACTAAACCATGCATTTGGTATGATATTCCAATACCTAGAATATCCTTGGATTTTATTTTTGCTTTCTTAATAATTCTTTTTGTTGCTTTACAAATACAGTCCCACCAAAAATTTGGATCTTGCTCGGCCCATCCATTTTTTAATGAAATTATATTCATTTCTTTCTCAGGCTCATGAACTAATGAGATTTTTTTTCCGGATTTAGAGCAAGTAAGTGCTGCTTTAATCGAAGAGCTCCCTAAATCATAACCTATGTAATACATTTTAATTTTTAATAGTATTTATAGTTTTGATGTTACCATTACTGTCGTGAAACATTTCGGTAACTTTTACATTTCTTAAAAAATCCTTTCCAGAAATTTGTGTATCATGATAAAAAAAGTACCATTTATTATCCACTTCCAATGTTGAATGGTGATTTGTCCATCCTTGAACTGGATTATTCATTATGCCCTGGTAGATAAATGGGCCATAAGGGTTATCACTAGTTGCATAAACGATATAATGAGTATTTCCCGTAGAATAACTTAAATAATATATCCCATCTTTTTTATGAATCCAGGCTGCCTCAAAAAATCTTCTATCGTGATCTTTGGTTAATATTGGATCACCATTTTTATCAATTATTCTAATGGGTTTTGGTTCTTCTGCGAAATTAAGCATGTCATCTGACATTAAAGCAATTCTTGGAGAAATTGCAGGGCTGTTTGGGATTCCATTATCTTGTGTTTCACAACCAGACTCAGTATAATTATTGTTTTCATCCCATCTCTGTAATTGTCCTCCCCAAATGCCTCCAAAATACATATAATAAGATCCGTCATCATCTTTAAAAACAGAGGGATCCATACTGTAGCTTCCTTTAATAGGGTTTTTTTCAGGCTTAAAAGGCCCAGCAGGGTTAGACGAGATAGCAACGCCAATTTTAAAAATATCCTGTTTGTCTTTAGTAGGAAAATATAAGTAATATTTACCATCTTTTTCTGCAGCGTCAGGAGCCCAAAATTGTCTTTTTGCCCATGTTACATCATTTAAATCCAAAGCAACATCATGAATAGTTACTGGTCCACCAATATAATCCATGGAGAGAACCCTGTAATCTCTCATTGCATATTGACTTCCACAATCGTCATACATGGGATTTTTTTCAATAATATCGTGTGATGGGTATACATATATTTTTCCTTCAAAAAGATGAGCAGATGGATCAGCAGTAAAAATTTCTGAAACTAGAGGTCTATCTAGAAACTTGTTTTGAGCAAAACATGATATTGTAAATAATAGGGTTAAATATAATATTTTTTTCATTTTATGATTATTGGTTTATTTGAAAAGTCTCTCATTATCTTTAATTTTTTTGAGTAAGAATCAACAATTTTCTTGTAATTTAAATCATTCGCAATATTAACATACTGATACTTATCACTTTTTATATCAAAAAGCATATTATATTCAACATTGCCACTTTTTCTATTTAAAACTTCATGATATGAGTATTTTTTATCTTGAACAACCTCTAAAGTTTGATATCTACTGTAAATTTCATTTTTGATTTCAGTTTTTGGATTTTTAAGAACTGGAACAAAACTTTTTCCATGTATGTAATCTGGTGGATCTATTCCAGCCAAATCACAGAGTGTTGGATATATATCAACATATTCCACTAAAGAGTTAGTTTTTACATTTTTTTTAAAACCTGGAGATGAAACAATTAAAGGAACATGTATTGCCTCTTGGAATGTATGATGTTTACACCAAAAACCATGCTCACCTAAAAAAAAACCATGATCACTCCAAAAAACAACAGTAGTGTTGTCTCTTAAACCAAATTCGTCTAAAGAATCTATAAGCTTACCAACAACGGCATCTAAATAACTTACTGATGCATAATAAGATTTTATTAGATTTTTTTCCATATCTAAACTTAAAGGTCCTGATTGTGGAATATCGATATACCAATTTCTAAGTTCTAACCAGTCGTGAGCAATAGCTCTATTAGGTGAATTTTCTGGTAATGTTTTTTGCTCACTAAAAATAATATCCTCATCATCATACAGGTCTCCATACTTGGTTGGTTGAATAAAAGGTAAGTGTGGTGAAACGTAGCCTACAGCAAGAAAAAAGGGTTCGTTATTTTCTTTATATTTTTTTAATTGCTCAATCGCTATGTTCGTTACCTTACCATCGTTATATTCGTCATCCTCAACATCAGCATACTCATATGGTGGTCCTGCATTGTAGCCGTTTGGAGCTTTTTTATTATTTTCTTTTCTTCTTTTTATTGAATTTTTGTTTTTGTAATCAGTTTGTTGACGATAATCAAAAAAAACATCCCAATCATTTTTTGAATCATCAGCAAAATGAGAAATTTTACCAATTGAAGCAGTTGAATAACCATTTTTCTTAAAAATCTTTGGTAATGTTAAAGCTTTTGGTAATTCTTTATCAACCCGAGATGTGTATGATGTAAATCTGTCAAAACTTCCTCTTACACCAGTTAAAATACTTGCTCTACTTGCACCACACACAGCAATATTTACATATGCTTCATTAAATTGAACACCCTCAGACGCAAGTTTATCAAGGTTTGGAGTCACCATATGATCATATCCATAAGAGTTCATCATTGGCCTTAAGTCATCAATACCGATAAAAAGTATATTTTGTTTCTTTTGCGAAATAAAATTTTTTTTCTCTTCACTTGAATAAAAATTAATTAAAAAAAATATTGAAGTAGATGATATTATTAAAACTTTTTTAAAAAAATTAAACATTCAATAAATATTATATTTTTTAGACTGTTAACATTTTAGATTAGATTAGTTTTTAAGAGGACAGTTTTCAAAATAAAAATAAAACTATTTAAAATCTCTTAGACTTATCCGTCAATTTGTTGCCTCTGTTTAAGAGGCAACAATTGACATCATGATAAAAACATACAATAAAATCCTCTTCATATCTCCGCAACACTGAAAACTAATTATTTATCAGTTCGTTAGTGTTAATCTCACTTAATGGTATATCGACAGTCATTATTTTACTTTGGTCAGTTGATAACATAAGTTCCCTTGTTTTATTATATTTTTTAGCCCCAAATTGAACTTTTTTACCCATAGAACTGTTGTGTGGAGTTATTGTTTTATCAACGAAGTATTGATAACCTCTCCTCCTGTTGTTAAAAGAATCTTCACCCTCACCAAGTAACTCAAATTTATATTCATCCATTATTGCATCTCTAAAAGACGCTTTTCCAGCTGAATATTCGTTTCTAGCAGTAACTCCAGCTCGGTCGAGAACAGGCTGTAGATAAGTCATTTCTTGTCCATTACCCAATTCATTTGAAATTTCTGAGAGCATTAATAATAATTCAGCATACCTGTAAACAACAATATTTTGACTATTGAACTG
>MDTB01216072.1_pt1 | contig 10468 bp, 3 predicted proteins | sample 811161 | NCBI WGS metagenome assembly MDTB01 (sample SAMN05326650, study PRJNA326480) | marine metagenome | isolation source: seawater | place: Mediterranean Sea | collected 2009
AAATTATGCGTTAAAACTAAAATTTTATAGTTTTTTGAAGTTGAAGATGTTTGAAGATACTCATTCAATTTCAACTTTAAATCATCAATATAGTTTTTAAGTTTTTCCTTAAAACTATTATTATTAACTTTTCCACCTAATTGAACGTCGTAATTAATTTCAATATTTGTATCTAATGATTCAGCTTCTTTTATTATATCCTCAATATTATTTAAGCTATCTTCTCGTAATTCATTAACTACATTTCCACCTCCACTTAATTCTTTTATATCATTTAGAGGTTCATTATATGGTATAGCGATAAGAATAGATTCTTCTGTTACAGGAGGTGTTACTGATGGATATACCGGTGATACAGTAGCATATTCTGGTGATGTTGCTGGATATTCAGGCGATACTGGAGGATAATTTGGTGATGTTGCTGGATATTTTGGTGATGCAGGAGCATAATTTGGTGATGTGGTAGCATATTCCGGTGATGTTACTTGATATTCTGGTGATGTTACTTGATATTCTGGTGATGTTACTTGATATTCTGGTGATGTTGCAGCATAATTCGGTGAACTTTGTCCAACCGGTAAATCTATTGATAAATTTGTTCTTAACTGTTGTAAACCTTTATTCCAATTATCGGCAACTTGATTAGATAATAACCATTTATTCATTGAATCAGATGTTATGCCATATTTAAGTAAATCTTCGGATTTCCAGCCTATGGGTTCAAGTGTTGGTTTTTCGCCATTTTCTGCATCCCAATATTGTGTTGGGAATCTGTATACATCTAATATTGTAGATGCATATTGTCCTTGAATCAATAAACCAGTATGTTCCTCCTTCCAACCCATTGGTAATCTTACATGTAACTTAGGTTTTTCTTGACTATCATCTTTTTCATATATTTCGCTTTCATCTTCAGTTTCCATTTTCCAAATTTTTTCATCTTGTAATAGTGAAAAAGGATCTCTTAATGAAAAACTACTTTTATTAACAAGATTAGTACTGTTTTCTATAAAACGTTTACCAGATTTAGAGGTATTAAGAGTAAATATACTTATAGCAGTTTTAACATCGGCAAGTAAAGATTTTTGTACAACTAACTTAAATAATTTGTATTTTTTATGAAATTCACTAAATTCTATTTCAGAAGAAAGTTTAGTTTCATCATGAATTGATTCTGCATCGAGATAATTATTTAATATTTCATTATCTCTTAAATTTAAATAAATTGATGCATCAAATCCAAGTTCTATTAATTTTTTATGTTCCATTTTAGCACCTAAAAATCTATTAATTCTGTCTTTTTCAATATATATAAATTTAGTAACCATAGATGCAAGTTTTAATAAACTATTATATGCAATATTAACACCCGATTTACCACCTGTAATCGTAACCACTTTACTTTTAGTTCCATCTTCTTCTACTATTTCTGATCTATCAATAGTAATGTTTACATTAGCCTTGTGTTGAAGATTGTTTAATTTAGAACCTTTTTTACCAATTAAAATACCAAGCAAATTTTGAGGTATGTTAATACTTCTTCTATCAACATTTTCTTCCACATTATCAATGAATATTTCACTAGATATCATATCAGAATTCATTTTATTCCCAATTTTATTTAAAACTACTTGCATGTAATCAATTATAGTTTCTTTGCTAAAAAGACGCTGTAATTTATTCATTTTATTTTTAATTAATTTTTCAGCAAGTTCCGGATTATCTATTACAAAATCAATTCCTTTTCTTAAGTCAGATAAATCATTAAGCATTACAAAATCAGCATTAAAATCTTTAACTTTACCTATATATTCATCATCAATATTATATGCATTAAGATGCTTTTCAAACCATAATTTGCAACAATTTTCACTTTTAATTCTAAATAATACACTTGGACATCTTGAAACAATAGATAATATTTCATCAGAACCAAATCCATCAATAAACAAATGAATTCTAGCATCTTTAGGGAATTTATCAATATCATATTCTGATACTTCCTCAAGTTCATTGCTGTTTACATAAGATATAGAACCATTATTATAGATATTATTTAACCTTGGATTATAGATAAATACATCAACACCATATTCACGCGATTCATTATCTTCATCATAATTTCCTAAATTATTTATATTTTCCATAAGTTTAATACGCATATTATCAGAACCACCATCAAAATTAGTTATTACGCCAATAAAATTATTTAATTGTTGGTTTTTTGATGGTATTGGAATTGAATCTCCACACATATCAGCAATAAAATATTCATTTACAAATTCCCAATCAGTAATTGATGGTACAGAAATATCAAGAAAATTAGTTTTTTCACATTCACCTATTACAGGAAGTATAGAACCTTCTATGGTTATGTGTTTAGCTTGATCTTTTAAAATATTTCTGAAAGGATTTCTAAGTTGTTCACCTGTTACTGATACTATAGGATTATGAAGTACATTTATTATAAACTCGCTATTACTAAGAGCATTATATTTTTCAATACAAACATTTTCCAATAATGATCTATATTTCATAATTTTTGGTCTAAGATGGTTGTGTGTTTCTTTTCCAAGTATTACATTTATTCCATCTAATATAATATCTTTATTGCTAAGCATTGAATCTTCAATTTTTTTATTAAGTTCGATATCATATATATCTTTAATTTTATCATTTTTAACAAATTTAGAAATTTCCGAATGTGAAAATTTACTTGTTAAATAATCTTCAAATGTAGAATCTATAAGAGAACCATCTTCGGAAGAAGGTATTTTAAATTTAATATCATTTGCATTATTGGATATAAGACCATCATTATCTGGTGAATAATTAAATATAGGTACAAATTGAACCAACGATGAATTAACAATTCTTACATAGATTCCAACTTTAACATAGTGATAAATGTAGTTAAGTGTGTTCGAGAATGTTTTTGAATCAAAAGATTTATAAAAATCATTATCTAATTTAGAGTTAATATCTTTCAATATCCCACTGGATTCTTCAATAGAGTTACTAGTGATGCAATTTTTATATTTCGTTTTAATATTAATTACATTTCCTATTATATGTCTTTTTTCCGTAATATATTTTTGAGCGAGATATGTATCAAGAGCGATAACATGTGGTAAATTTAAGTTGTGATATCTTGGTTCATTATATGAAATTTTTAAAGACATATTTTTACATGCTTGAGATGTTTCATATGTAAGGTATGGATAAACCTTATTTGAATCACGCTTGAATATAAAATAACGGTGTAAGTTAGAATATTCTTTTATTTCAGCGTTCATTTGAGAAGATAATCTTTTTGTTTCTAAATCATCTGGATTTAATTTTATATATTTTTTATAAATGTCACTAAACATACCTGTTGCATGATCAAATAATGGGAATTTATCATGTAATACATTATGATTAACAAGTTCAAGACCAAATGTGGAAGCCATTGAAATAAGAAGAGATGGATGTACGAGGCTTTCTTTTATTTCTTTGTCTCTTGATTCAAGCTTTACGTGTATATTATTACTGAATCCATCTTGTAAATTATAAGGAAGTTCAGGTAGGGATAAATCTAATTTGGGGTCAGCTCTTATTTTCCAAACCTCCATTTTTTTATTTTTAGAATAATTATATACAGTGCCATGAATGGTATTTTTATCTGCTTTTTTAAGAGCATTAAATACTGAAGGACCATCTAATGTAGTTACTATAAAGTAACCATTTTTATGCATTACATCAGATACATTACTAAGTAAATTTTGTATATTTTTCATGGTATCAAAGTATTTTTGTATAGAAAATAATACAGATACATTGTTAGCAAAATAGTTACCATATTGTTTTATTCTTGTGTTAAATTGAGATCTATATTTTTTCTCTGCAAATGTATCATTGATTGGTTTAGTTGGATTTCCAACAACAAAATCAATTGTACTATTATTTGCCCATAAATTAAGTCTAACATCATTATCATTTTTAAGTTCTTTTAGTCTAGATTTAGCACTAGTTTCTTCTGATTTTGAACCCTCAATATTAGTTTTGTCTTCATCAATAGCCAATATTTTATTATATTTACATCTATACCATCTATGTAAATCAACACCTTTACCACATGAAAAGTCAACTAATGTGCCATTTCTTGTTGATGCACCTGATAATAATTGATACTTGATTTGATTATGGAATCTACGCAATGATTTTGTATTATCTATATCTGAGGTTGTAATATCATTATCTACATATGATTGAGAAATACTACTAAGTTTTTCATAATCAAAATTATTCATTTTTTTCCATTGTTTAAGAACACAATCTGCAATTAATCTAGGAGCAACACCCATACTTTCAACTTCCTGTAAAAATAGTTTAAATGAATATGGTGCTTCAATACAAACAAAATTACTATCAGATGAGTCAATTTGTTTTTTTACTGTTTTACCGGATTCATCAACATATTGTTTGGTTTCATCGTTTGCCATATCTCTAAATATATTTTTTGACGGATTACATACAGAAATCATACCTGTCTTAGTTGAAATATAAAATTTATATTTATCAGATCTTTCCATAAAACTTTCTTTTAAAAAACTTGCAATACCATGAGATAATGCACAATCGCGTTCCATTTCTCCTATACGTCCTCCTCCTCCTAATGCTCTTCCTCCAACTGGTTGATGAGTTAAAGCTGTCTTAAGACCATCATCGCGAGATTGGAATTTATCAGATACTTGATGAGTTAGACGCAAATAATAGGTTGGTCCAATAAAAAAATTAACTTTCATTTGATGACCAGTTAAACCTGAATAAAGAATTTCGTTACCGTGTCTATCAAATCCACAAATATTTTCGAGAATATCGGCAACATTATCAATATTATTTTCACTAAAAGGTACCATTTCTGATAAGAAACCTTTGTTCATGCATACTTTACCAAGCAATGTCTCGAAAAATTGTGCAATAGTCATTCTACTTGGAAATGCATGTGGGTTAACAATAAGGTCAGGTACAACACCATCTTTGGTACGAGGCATGTCCTCTGCTCTCAATAACATACCTATAGTTCCTTTCTGACCATGTCTTGAACAAAATTTATCACCAACTTCAGGATACTTATCTTTACGTATTCTAACTTTGACATATCTTTGATTATTATTTCCAGTATTAGAATATACTTTGTCTACAAAACCCTCTTCGTTCCTTTTAACAAATTGACTTACATCGAGAAGTTTTTCACTTCCATCTACTGTAGAACCGGATTTAATACATTTTCCAACAAGAACATCGTTCTCATTTACCTTAACCCCCTCTTCAATTATGCCATTTTCGTCAAGCTTCCTGTAATTTCCAGATTTTAATCCTTCTGTTTCTGCTGGATCAGGTAATACAATAAATTCTTTTTTTTCTATTCCATCAATTTCTTCTCTTTCAGAAAAAGTTCTAAATTTTGTAGTTTTAAATAAGCCTTTTTCAACCGAAGATTTATTAAAAATAATACTATCTTCTTGGTTATAGCCACTCGCACATCCAATAGCAACTATTGCATTAATTCCATGAGGTAATTCGTCTACTCTTAAATATTTAGCTAATTTGCTCTTAATGAGCGGTTTTTGTGGATAATACATAATTTGTCCTTTGGTATCCATTCTATTGCGAAAATTAGATGTATAAACTCCCAGGGCTTGTTTACCTTGACCCGTTGAAAATTGATTACGTGGATGTTGATTCATTTCTATTCCAGGAATTGCAGAAGCTAAAACGCCAAAGTTAATAGCTGGATGGATTTCACAGTAATTATATTTATTAATTTTTTTGGTAAGGTCTCTTGGATACATGGCAATAAGTGAAACATTAGATTCTTCAGCATCAATATATTCTATACAACCTGCGCTTTTTTCAAGTTCATCAAGATTATTTTCTAACTCATTTGAGTTATTATATACTCCTCCGTCTGTATTTTTATATGGTTTAGATGAAGTATGAAGTTTTCCAGCAATTAAGTTGTACCAACTGTAATCAGTTGTTTTATCTCTGATTTTTTCAAGTTCAATGTGATTCATTAAAATATTAGAATTTTGTACTATAAATACTGGTCTCACGCCTCTTCCAGAATCAGTTGAAATTTTAATAATATTTTCATTAATATACCATGCTACGGATGTATATACATTAATAAGTGCATTGCGTTTTAAAAGTTTTAGTTTTCTATTCATGAATAATGGAATTTTTGTATAACCAACCAAACATTCATTAAGCAAAACTTTGGTGTAGTTGAATTTAGTATTATCGTGCTGCAGAATATCTTCTAATCCAGAGTTATATAAAACTCTTAATAAATTACTGGAATCAGTTCCGGATGTTATATTAGCAAAGATTGAAATATTTTTTCTAAGACCAACATTTCCTCCATCAGGTGTTTCATCGGGACACATAATTCCAAAAGATGATAGATGCAGAGAGTGTGGTGCTCTTACTTTAGCACTTTTTGACAAAGGAGTGTTTACTCTTCTTATATGAGAAACTGCACCTAAATAACTTAGTCTATTCATATCTTGTACTACACCTTGTTTACAAGGGGCATTTTTTAGACCCCAGCAGTTTTTAAAAGCGTAAAGAAGTCCTTCGTCCATAATTTTTGTATCTATAACTTTAGTAATAGGTAAACCACCTCCAGAATCATCACCTCTATCAGCAATTATGTTATAAAATCTATAGTTTTTAAATCCTAATTTTTCCTCATCAGATGGATTAAAATTATTCCAGTAAAATCCCTCATTTTTTAAATCATGATTATTGTACAATTTATTTAAATCTTCAGTCATTTTGGTTTTAATTCTAAAATACAAATCTCTAAATATAGCAGATAATAGAAAACCGGATATATCAACTCTTTTATATATATAGCTATCACGATCAGTAGGACTTTTTATATTTAAGTATGTTAACATGAGTTCCTTTATAAGATATCCAATATAGTATGCTTTGGTATAATTATTGTTACCTGAATGAGGAAATAAATGATCTTTAAGAATTGAAGCAAGAAAGTGTTTTCTTCTATTTCTGTGAGTTGTTGGATTCATAAAAGAGACTGATATTTTAGATTCTATAAATTCAAGTGCATCCCTCTGATTGTTTATAAATGCAGCTTCTTTAATGGAAGGTTCAAGAAGACTTAAAAATGTTTTATTGATTGAATCTTCAAAATTATCTACAATTGTTGCACATATATCTTGGTCAGATATAAAACCTAATGCACGGAAAACAATAAAAATAGGAATTTCGCCATTTACATTAGGAATTGAAATTCTTATAGCATTTTCTTGTAAATTTTCGTGCAATGTGTTACGCTTATTAAGAATAAAAATCTTTGAAACGCGAGCTGGTTGAAATTTTCTTTCTGGTGCAGAACGGACTTCGAGAGAATATTTATATCGATTATCATTTGAATGCTTATTAATGTATGGTTTATTTTCGATTTGTCTTTCTTGAGCAACAATGACTTTTTCTTTACCATCAATTATAAAATATCCACCTTGATCATATTCACACTCACCCATTAATCTAAGAGAAGAACCAGATAATCCAGACAGGGAACACACTTTAGATTGAAGCATAATAGGTAAGTTATTAGTAAGATATATATTATTATATATTTTAGGTGCAATATATCTTTTAAGGTCTGGTGGAGTTCCGGCTTGATTTGAATTTTCATCTGTAAAAAATTCAACTATTACATCAGAGGTAATAGCACATTTATAGGTTAGATTTTTAAGACGCGCTTCATTTGGATAAAGTGTTTTACGTACTACAATATTTTTTTCATCATCAGTTACTATTTCCTGTATGTTAGGTTTACCTATTTTAATTGTTGAACCATCATTGATTACATCTGATTCTGCATCAATTTTACCTCCAATAGTAATTCTTACTTCAAATTTATATTTTTCAGTTTCGCTATCTTTTGCATAGGGTAAAATTATGGGATTAAATTGTCTTATTGTTTTTGAAATATTGGTATCTAAGAATGTATCATAAGATTCAATTTGATGTTTTGATAGATAATTTTCAGTGCTTACAAAATAAGAATTAATTACATCCCATATATCTTGGTCCCAGTCAATCTCTTCCATAATATATTATATAAAAATATCTTATTTTTAAATAGTATACATATATTTTAGTCTATTCTGTGTTATACTCTATATTACATATTTTAAGTATTGAAGCGTAATCTCTGTTTGATATGTCTTTAAATATGTAACTAAACCAAAGGTTATTCATATAAATATCATTAGTAGATTTTGGATTTGATGGATCAAATCTATTTATTTTATATATCATATCACGTTTAAAATCCTTAAGGACTTTATTGTAATCACGCTGACGAGCATATGCATTTCTCAATAATTGATTTCGATTGAGAGAATTAATATTAGCTACATTAGATAATCCATTATTTTTATCAGAATTAATCAGAAATTTATCCATATACTATTGAAAAATATTTATTAATAAAAAATTTGACGACTAAAACAATAATAAATATGTTACTATATATAAATGTTTAACATAGATATTGATAAACTTCTTATGGTTAATATTGCAGTAGCTGTTATTTTATTAGTTCATTTAGGTATTACATTAGGTTCTTTGAATGTTTTACGTAATAAACAGGGACCAACTGGTGATGAAGGTCCCAAAGGAGAACCTGGATTACAAGGCATATGTATAGAAGAAACTGAGGGTTAACATTAATATCAATATATAATATATATGGACTATATTTTACATATAATTTTTCTAATTATTATGTTTTTATTAATATTATTTACTTTTCAAAATTCACACAAAGAATATTTTTATTCAAAGACTTATGAATTACCATCACTATTTGAAAAGGGATTTACCAAAATTGATGATCTAAAAGATTATACAAAAGAAATTGAGAGCGAATATAATGAAGAAATACCAGATTTATGCAAAGGTAAAAAACTACCAGTAGGATGGAGTTGTTTTAAAAAAGATGTAGATTTTACGACTGATTGGAAAAATGACGATAAGAATAAAAGATTTTATCTTAAACATAACTATACTCAAGAAGAATCTATGCCTTTTAAAACAGAGAGTGAACTAAAAGAAGAAATTATTCCAAATTTACCTGGGTCACATCCATTAGTAAAACATACATTTAATCTAGACAGTCTTTATAAGTTAGAACACAATCCCAGACGGTTTATAAGAATATCAAAAGAATCAGCTAAAAAACGTTCCAATCAACAAGATGGTAATAAATCGCCATTTGAAATTAGAACACAATACGTATATGATACTAAACAAAAAAAAATTATTTCTAATAAATGTAGCGACGAAATAAAAGAAAAAATAGGAATAAACGAATGTCGTAATGCAATAGATCAAAAAAATTGGAACGATAGAACAACGAAAATATCTTGGCTAAGAAAATCTTTTCCGGGAGATTATGATAAAGATAGAGTAATAAATAACATAACTAAAGTCCACTCAGATAGTGATTACAATACATATATTTCCAATAAATTAAACCATTTAGATAGAAATAAAAAACCAATCAAATATCACTTGAAATTACCATGATAATCTTGTTATATATTATATAATGAAAGAATTGTTAATACTTTTGTTTCTAGTATTAATATTTTGTATAAAATTATTACGAAAAAATAATGAAAACTTTAAATCTAATGAAGCACCGGTTATTCCGAATCCATTGATAAAAGAAACGTCTAAAAATATAGATTCTGATTATTCAGATGAAACCGGTCCGAAATACTATAAAAATAATCCAGAACTAAAATTCAGACCTACAATTTGTGATATTAAAAAATCTGAACTTGATAAAGGATTACCATCTGATTGGTTTTGCTATTTAGATGAAAGTGGAAATAAAAGTTATCTATATAACATGTATCTTGGTGAAAAAAAATATATTTACCATATAGATAATGATTTAAAAAAATTATTTGATAATGAATATAAACCACATTTAGAAACAAAATATAATAGTGAATTAGATGATGTTATCTCTTCTCTAACTGATAAAATTCCTGCTGAAAATAGAGATAAAAATAAAAATTTACTTATGTATCATATTTTATTTAATACTAATTTAATGCATAGAATACTTAATATGTATGATGAATTTGATTCAACGCTAATTACTAAAGAAGGTATTAATTCTAACTTCAATTTAAAAACTTTAAAAATAAAAAATCCACAAATAGGTGTTTCAAAAAATGATTCAATTAAATTAATTATGGATAATTTGCATAAAACATATACTGAGGCTGAAAATATTTACGCAATTAACTCCGATCCAATCAAGGCCTGTCTACAGTTATTAATTGATGATACTAAAAGCTTTAAAGATTTTTTAATTTATCATGAAAATAAAGAATTATCTAAAAGAACTAACAATGATTTTAACGAA
>MDTB01078987.1_pt1 | contig 10467 bp, 20 predicted proteins | sample 811161 | NCBI WGS metagenome assembly MDTB01 (sample SAMN05326650, study PRJNA326480) | marine metagenome | isolation source: seawater | place: Mediterranean Sea | collected 2009
TAAAATAAAGCCTGACTTACAATCTTTCATAAGTATTCTATTTGACATCATACTTAAAATTATATTGTCATTTACAAATCCACCTTTATTAACTATTGATTGAACCTTCAAACCAAGATCCGTTTTTTCTTCTATATTTTGTCTAATCATTTCTCCTGTTGATAATTGTAAAAATCCAAATTTTTTATTTAAAATTATTGATTGCGTCCCTTTACCAGATCCAGGAGCTCCTAATAATATTACGTTCACCTAGTTCTACCTCTTAGTCTTGACTTTTTAATTAAACCTTCATACTGATGCGCTATCAAGTGACTTTGAACTTGAGAAACTGTGTCTAAAGTTACCGAAACTACTATCAACAAAGAAGTTCCGCCAAAGTAAAAAGGTACTGAATATTGACTTATAAGGATTTCTGGCAATATACACACTGCAGCTAAATACGCTGATCCTAAAACTGTTAATCTTGTAAGAATGAAATCTAAATAATTTGCCGTTGACTCACCAGGCCTAATACCAGGAACGTATCCACCATTTTTTCTCAAGTTTTCTGCTGTTTCTTCAGGATTAAAAACAATTGCGGTATAAAAAAATGCAAAAAATACGATTAAAAAAATTAAAATTAATAAATAAAGTGGTTGGCCTCTTCCAAGCAGTGCATTTATTGTTACTATCCAATCAGAGGTTCCCCCGGAAAAACTTGCTGCTGTTAATGGTAACGCCATCAAAGAAGATGCAAATATTGGAGGAATAACTCCCGGGACATTAATTTTTAGAGGCAAATGAGAACTTTCCCCACCCATTAATTTGTTACCCATTTGTCTCTTTGGGTACTGAATCTGAATACGTCTCTGTGATCTTTCAATAAAAACTATAAAGGCAATAACTGCAATTGCCATTATTAAAAGTGCAACAATCAGAATAGCTGAAATAGCACCTGTTCTTCCAAGTTCTAATGTACCCGCAAGAGCTCTTGGTAGTTCAGCTACAATTCCAGTAAAAATTATTAATGAAATTCCATTTCCGATTCCTCTAGAAGTCACTTGTTCACCCAACCACATTAGAAACATTACACCGCCTAACAATGTAAAAACAGTTGTAATTCTAAAGAAAATTCCTGGATCAGTAACAGCACCAGCACTTTCCAAACCTACCGCAAAGCCATAACCTTGTACAATAGCTAATACAACAGTTAAATATCTGGTATATTGATTTATTTTTTTTCTACCGGTTTCACCCTCTTTTTTTAATGCTTCTAATTGCGGTGAAACAGCAGTAAGTAGTTGTGTTATAATCGAAGCAGTAATATATGGAAACACAGACAGAGCAAAAATAGTCATTCTGCCGAGAGCTCCTCCAGCCATCATATTAAACATTCCAAGTAAACCACCACTATTATCGTTAAACAAATCTGATAAAGCAGCAGGATCAATACCTGGTACTGGTATATACGTACCTAGTCTGTAAACTAATAAAGCTCCAAGAGTAAACCATAGACGTTGTTGAAGCTCAGTAGCTTTTGCAAAAGCTGAGCCCGAAATTGATGGTGTTGACCCTAAAGGATTTCTAGCCATTAACAAACTTCCTATTCAGTATCTTTTTTATTTTTTTCGGTCACAGCTAAGTTACCGCCAACCTTTTTAACTTGTTCAATAGCATTTTTAGAGGCACCATCAACTAGAATATTTACTTTGCTGGTTATTTTGCCTCTCGCCAATATCCTAATGCCATCTTTTAAATTTTTTATAACGCCTGAAGAAAGAATAACTGAGCTATTAATCTCTTTTTTAATATCAATTTTTCCATTATCAATTACTTTTTGGAGATCTCCTAAGTTTAATATTCTATATACTTTTCTATTATGCTTATTAAAACCTCTTTTAGGTAGCCTTCTATGAATTGGCATTTGACCACCTTCAAATCCTTTAATTGAAACACCAGATCTAGACTTCTGTCCCTTATGGCCTTTACCAGAAGTTTTCCCTAATCCAGATCCCACGCCTCTACCTAAACGTTTTTTTGATGATTTTGCTCCATCATTATCATTTAATTTATTTAGTTCCATATAAAGACTTTCATTTAATTTTCTTTTATTACTACAAGATGCTTAACTTTTTCGATCATGCCTCTTATTGAAGGTGTATCTTCAAGTTCTCTTTCTTTATTAATTTTATTTAATCCTAAGCCTATAAGAGTTTTTCTTTGATTGCCTTGCCTGCCAATTGCACTTTTGACTTGTTTAACAATTAACTTTGTATTCTTTGACATTTTATATCCTTATTTTATTCTAGAATTAATCATTATTGTTTTTATGGCCAAAAATATCAGCAACTTTTTTTCCTCTTTTTGAAGCTATTGATCTTGGAGATTGAATATTTTTTAAAGCCTGCATGGTTGCTTTAACCATATTATGAGGATTTGAAGTTCCTATTGATTTAGCAACAACATCTTGAATTCCTAAAGTTTCAAAAATAGCCCTCATAGGACCTCCTGCGATTATTCCTGTACCTGATGGTGCAGAACGCAAATTAACTTTTCCAGCGCCAAATATTCCAATAGTGTCATGATGTAGTGTCCTTCCTTCTTTTAAAGGCACTTTTATTAAATTTAACTTAGCTTTATCTGTTGCCTTCCTAATAGCCTCAGGTACTTCTTTTGCTTTCCCGCTTCCAACACCTACTTTTCCTTTGCCATCTCCAACTACAACTAAAGCCGCAAACCCAAAGCGTCTTCCACCTTTAACAACTTTTGCAACACGATTAATACCAACTAATTTATCAATTAATTCAGTACCATCTTTATTAAGAGCATCATTGGTATTTAATTCCTTTGCCATAATAATATCCTCTAAAATTTCAAACCAGCTGATCTTGCAGCCTCTGCTAAAGCCTTAACTCTACCATGGTATTTATAACCACCTCTATCAAAAACAACAGATTTAACTCCTTTCTTAATAGCTCTATCTGCTATTAAAGTTCCTATTTTTGATGCGCCCTCAATATTAGTTCCACTAAATTTTTGATCACTTTCTAATGACGAAGCAGAAACAATAGTAATCCCTTTACCATCATCAATAATCTGCGCATAAATATTTTTTGATGACCTAAAAACACTAAGTCGAGGATTACCACTAATACTTCCCCTAATAGAATTCCTAGTTCGTTTTTTTCGTCTTTCAAATAACTCTCTAGCTTTTATTCCCACAATTACACCTATTATTTTTTCTTACCTTCTTTTCTAAAGATAAACTCATCTGAGTACTTAATTCCCTTACCTTTAAATGGTTCAGGAGGTCTTTTTGCTCTTAAATTTGCAGCGAATTGTCCTAAATCTTGTTTATTATAACCAAATAGCTGTAATTCAGTTGGTTTTTCAGATGTTACTTTTATGCCTTCTGGAATAACCATTTCAACAGGATGAGAGTAACCCAAGTTTAGAACGACTTTATTTCCCTGAACTTGAGCTCTATAACCCACACCATTTAATTCCATCATTTTTGTAAAACCTACGCTAACACCTTTAACAACATTAGCAACATTAGCTCTTGTAGTTCCCCATAAAGACCTTCCAAATTTTGATTTATTTTTGGATTTAAAATTAATCTGATCATTATTTATATCAACACTAATTAAATTATGTGTTTTTACAGAAAGTTCACCATTTTTACCCTTAGCAGTAAATTCACCATCTACGAATGTTACTGTAACTCCATCAGGTATTTTAATTGTACTTGATCCAACTCTAGACATAAAAACCTCCTAAAACACCTGGCATAAAACTTCACCACCAACGTTTGCAGCTCTTGCTTCATTATCAGACATCACTCCCCTAGGCGTTGAAAGTATTGAAATACCTAACCCATTATAAACTTTTGGAAGTTCATTAATACCTGAATAAACTCTACAACCTGGTTTAGAAACTCTTTTTATTTCAGAAATAACTGGAACCCCCTCTTGATACTTTAACTCAATTTTTAAATGTTTAATGCCTGGTTTATGTTCAACTGAACTAAATCCCCGAATATATCCTTCTCTTTTAAGCACTTCTAATACATTTGCACGAAATTTTGATGATGGAGCTTCAACAATTGTTTTGTTTGTTTGTAATCCATTTCTTATTCTTGTAAGCATATCGCCGAGGGTATCACTCATAGACATAATATAACCTCCTTGTTTACCAACTTGACTTTAAAATACCAGGAACTTGGCCTGTAGATGCTAATTCTCTAAATGCTATTCTTGACATTTTGAATTTACGATAATTTCCTCGTGGCCTACCCGTAACCAAACATCTGTTTCTAACTCTTATAAATGATCCATCTCTAGGCATTTCATTTAATTTCATTTGAGCAGCAAACCGCTCATCAAGTGGAAGTTCTCTATTCATAATAATATCTTTAAGAGCTTTTCTCTTTTTACCCATCAAGGAAACTTTTTTTATTCTTGTTTCATTTTTTTTAATTGCACTTTTCTTAGCCATTTTATTCCTTCATTATTTAATAAATGGGAAATCAAAATTTTTTAATAATTCTTTCCCTTCCTCATCAGATTTTGCTGAAGTTACAACACAGATGTCCATTCCCCGAATAGTATCAATGTTATCATAATCGATTTCAGGAAAAACAATTTGCTCTTTTAATCCCAAAGAATAATTGCCATTCCCATCAAAACTTTTTCCATTAAGGCCCCTAAAATCTCTTACTCTAGGAAGAGCAACGTTTATTAACCTATCAATAAATTCATACATATGAGATTTTCTAAGAGTTACCTTAACACCAATTGGCATTCCCTCTCTTAATTTAAAAGTGGCAATTGCTTTCTTAGCGCGAGTAATAATTGGTTTTTGACCAGATATAGCTGTTATTTCTTTGATTGCAGAATCAATTTTCTTTGAGTCTTTAACAGCTTCACCAACACCAATGTTAATAACAACTTTTGTCAATTTTGGTACTTCAAACTTATTTTTATAGTTGAACTTTTCAACCATATTAGGATGAATGTTTTTATGATAATGTTCTTCTAATCGTGTTTTCATAATTCACCAATTATAGATTAAATTTCTTTCCCTGATCTTGAAGAAACTCTTAATTTTTTCTTACCCTCTATTTTATATTTTACCCTAGATGCCTTATTGTCGTTTGGATCTATTAGAGAAATATTAGAAATATTAATAAAAGTTTCAATTTGCTCTATTCCACCTGGCTGATCTTGAGATGGCTTTCTATGCTTTTTAACGATATTTATACCCCTAACTTTTGCTTTAAGGTTTTTTCTATCAATTATAAATACCTCACCTGTTTTACCTTTATCCTTACCTGTAATTACAATAACGTTGTCGCCTTTTTTAATTTTTTTGCTCATTACAAGACCTCCGGAGCTAAAGAAATAATTTTCATAAATTTTTTAAGTCTCAACTCTCTGGTTACAGGGCCAAAAATTCTTGTCCCAATTGGTTCATTTTGATTTGTTATCAAAACTGCTGCATTATTATCAAATTTAATGGAAGAACCATCATTTCTATGGATTTCTTTAGCTGTTCTAACAATCACAGCTCTATGAATGTCACCTTTCTTAACCCTTCCTCTAGGAATAGCTTCTTTGACAGAGACTACTATTATATCACCAATACTAGCAATTTTTCTTCCTGAACCTCCTAATACTTTAATGCACTGGACACTCCTAGCACCTGAATTGTCAGCTACACCTAAGTTTGATTGCATTTGTATCATTTATATTCTCCAAACTATAAAAGTCTTAATTAAAACTTAATCTGAGTAAACCACTTCAAAAGTCTTCGTCTTTGATTTTGGTGCACATTCTCGAATTTGAACAAAATCACCTATCTTAAACTTATTATTCTCATCATGAGCTGAGTATTTTTTATCTTTTTTTATATATTTTTTATAAAGAGGATGTTTATAAGTCCTTTCGACTTTTACAACAACTGTCTTATCTGATTTGTCACTAACAACTTCCCCTTGAAGTACTCTTCTAGGCATATTTATTCCTTTTCATTAACTTTATTTAATAGTGTTTTAATCTTGGCGATACCTCTTCTGACTTCTTTTACCCTACCTGTATTGGAGAGTTGACCGTTAGATGCTTGAAATCTAAGGTTAAATTTTTCTTTATTAAGGTCATCAAGTTGTTTTTTTAATTCATCATCTTTTTTTTGCCTTAGATCTGAAATTTTAATACTAGGCATGTTTAATACTCCCCTAATCTTCCTACAATTTTCGTATCGAGTGGAAGCTTTGCTGATGCAAGATTAAGAGCCTCTTCAGCAGAACTTTTAGGCACACCGTCAATTTCAAACATAATTCTCCCAGGTTTAACTTTTGCTACCCAAAATTCAGGTGAACCTTTACCTTTCCCCATTCTAACTTCTGCAGGTTTAGATGAAACAGGTGTATCAGGAAAAATTCTAATCCAAACCCTTCCTGCTCTTCTTAAATGTCTAGTAATCGCTCTTCTAGCAGCTTCTATTTGTCTAGCTGTTATTCTAGCTGGTCGTGTAGCTTTAAGACCAAATGCACCAAAGTTTAGTTGTGAACCACCCTTTGCTAAACCATGAATTCTACCTTTATGAGCTTTTCTAAATTTTGTTCTTTTTGGAGATAACATAATTGACCTTTTTAATTTCTAACTTGACCTGGCACATCATTTAATCTTTTTTCTTGAGCCAAAGGATCGTGTTCCATTATTTCACCCTTAAAAATCCATACTTTGATGCCACATATTCCATAGGTTGTATTAGCTTCTGCTTCTCCATAATCAACATCAGCTCTCAAGGTGTGTAGTGGAACTCTTCCTTCCCTATACCATTCAGTTCTAGCTATTTCTGCTCCACCAAGCCTTCCAGCACAATTAATCCTAACCCCTGCAGCCCCAAGTCTCATTGCAGATTGAACAGATCTTTTCATAGCCCTTCTAAAAGCAACTCTTCGTTCAAGTTGCTGCGCTATGTTTTCTGCAACTAATTTCGCATCAATTTCAGGCTTTCTAATTTCCATAATATTTAAACTTACTTCCATACCAAGAGTTTTACTCAACTCATCTTTAAGCTTCTCTATATCTTGACCTTTTTTACCAATGATTAATCCAGGCCTTCCTGAGTAAATTGAAACTCTAACTCTTCCTGCAGGACGCTCAATTACTACTTTACTTACAGCAGCAGTTTTCAGTTTCTCCATTATGTATTTTCTCACCATAAGGTCTTTATGAAGCAGATCTGAGTAGTTTTTTTCAGCAAACCACCTACTATCCCAGGTTCTATTTATTCCCAATCTTAAACCTATAGGTTTAACTTTCTGACCCATTATCTTCTTCCTCTTTTTCGTGAACAATTATACTTAGATGAGAAAAAGGCTTTAAAATTCTTGCTGCTCTTCCTCTTGCTCTAGCTCTTAGTCTTTTCATTACTAAACCCTTACCTACAAAAGCTTCTTTTACAAAAAGTTTATCAACATCTAAGCCGTGATTATTTTCAGCATTAGCAATAGCTGACTGAAGAACTTTTTTTACGTCATTAGATATTCTTTTTTTAGAAAATGATAAATATGCAATAGCTTTTGAAGCTTCAATTCCTCTTATTGATTGCGCTACAAGATTAAGTTTTTGGGGACTTACTCTAATATTTCTACCAACAGAAATTGCTTCATTATCTAAAATTCTTTTTGGATTTGTTTTTTGACTCATTTAAAAACCTACTTTTTAGCTTTCTTATCAGCTGTGTGACCATAATAAGTCCTAGTTGGAGAAAATTCACCTAATTTCAATCCGACCATGTTTTCTGTTACCATCACTGGAATAAATTTTTTCCCATTGTGAACTCCAAATGTAAGTCCAACAAACTGAGGAATTATAGTTGATCTTCTTGACCAGGTTTTTATTACGTCATTCCTTCCTGATTCACGTGACTTTTCTGCTTTTTTTAACAAATATCCATCAACAAATGGACCTTTCCATACAGATCTAGACAAATTATAGTCTCCTTTAAACTTTTCTTCTTCGGATAATTAGTTTATCCGTTTTTTTATTTGATCTTGTTCTTTTGCCTTTAGTAGGCTTTCCCCATGGAGTTACAGGGTGTCTTCCTCCAGAGGTTCGGCCTTCACCACCACCATGTGGGTGATCAATTGGATTCATTGCAACACCTCTCACATGAGGCCTTTTACCTAACCACCTCGATCTACCCGCCTTACCATCATTTGTGTTTTTATTATCTGGGTTTGATACTGAACCAACTGATGCCATACATGATGACAAAACCAATCTAACTTCACCAGAAGTAAGCCGGAGAATTGAGTAGCCCTGATCACGACCAATTAATTGAACATAAGTTCCTGCAGCCCTGGCTAATTGGCCTCCCTTTCCAGGCTTAAGTTCGATATTGTGCAGTAATGTGCCAAGGGGAATAGATGAAATTGGCATAGCATTGCCGGGCTTGATATCAACTTTATTACCAGAAATAACCTTATCACCAATATTGATTTTTTGAGGCGCTAAGATATATGACTTTTCACCATCCTCATATTGGATAAGTGCAATGAAAGATGATCTATTTGGATCATATTCAATTCTTTCGACAGTAGCAGACATATCATGTTTAATTCTTTTAAAATCAATTATTCTATATTTTCTTTTATGCCCGCCGCCACGATGCCACGATGTAACCCTACCTGTATTATTCCGACCACCAGATTTATTCAAACCAACCGTGAGGGTTTTTTCTGGTTTACCATTATGCAATTCTTTTCTTGAGACAGTAACTAATTGTCTTTGCCCAGGTGATGTTGGTCTATAATTTTTTAATGCCATGACTGAACTAAACTCCCAAACTAAGATCTATGGATTGACCTTTAACCAGGCTTACTATTGCTTTTTTGAAATCAGACCTTTTGCCAACTTTACCTTTAAATACCTTAGTTTTTCCTTTAACTCGAACTGTGTTAACAGAATTAACTTTTACTCCATAAATAAGTTCAATTGATTTCTTTATATCAATTTTGTTTGAATTTATATTAACAAGGAAAACAATTTGATTATTCTCAGAAAGAATAGTTGATTTTTCTGTAACGATAGGCTTCAAAATAACATTGAAAGCTTTTTCTTTACTTAGGTTATTATTAATTAATTTTTTTATCTTACTTGAGTTCAAGTTAATCTCTCCTCAAGTTTTTTTATAGCCGACTCTGTAATTATTAATTTTTTATGTTTAAGAATATCATAAACATTTGCTCCTAATTCCGAAATAACAATAGAATTAGGAATATTTTTAATTGCCCTAACAAAAGTATCAGAAGCATCATCATTTTGAATAATACAACAAGAACTTATTTTTAAAGAAAGAAACATTTCTTTAAGACTTGATGTTTTTCCATCACAATCTAATTTATTTACAATTATTAAATTATCACTTTTTAATTTTGAGGATAATGCGGATTTGAGCCCTAATTTTCTAATTTTCTTATTCAGTTTATGACCGTGACTTCTAACAACTGGCCCATGCACAACTCCACCACCACGAAATTGAACAACGCTATTAGCACCACGTCTAGCTCTACCTGTACCTTTTTGTTTAAATGCCTTAGATTTTGTTAAGCTAATTTGAGATCTTGATAAAACAGAATGAGATCCTATTCTTCTTTTAGACAGTTGCCAATTAACAACTCTAGACATTACGTCATCTCTAGGGTCAATGTTAAAAACATTGTCATTCAAAGACATATTACCGGTTTTCTTGCCGTCAAATTTAATTATATCAATTTTCATTTATCTTTATTTTCATTTAAATTTTCATTTTAAGATATTTGATCTTTTAAATCTTGATCTACTGATAATGATTGATCATTATTTTCTTTATTGGTTATGTTATCTGGCAAAACCTTATCTTGATCTTTTGTTACGTCATTAACTTTTTTTGATTCAAGAGTTTTATTATTTTCTAAAAAACCTGCTGGATAAGGCAATCCTTCAGGTAATTTAGACTTAATAGCATCTTTTATATAAACAAAACCGCCTTTTGAACCAGGTATTGACCCCTTAATTAATATAAGCCCTTCATTATTATCAATTGAAAAAATTGATACGTTTTGTGTTGTCACCCTTTTATTACCAAGCTGTCCTGCCATTTTCTTCCCTTTGAAAACTTTACCAGGATCTTGACATTGACCAGTAGAACCATGAGCTCTGTGTGAAATAGAAACCCCATGTGAAGCCCTTAAACCTGCAAAATTATGTCTTTTCATAGCTCCAGCAAAACCCTTGCCTTTAGACGATCCAATTACATCAACCTTTTGCCCAGGTATAAAATGATTTACACCAATGATTTTACCAACATCAATTAAAGCATCTTCAGAAACTTTGAACTCAGCAATTTTTTCCTTTGGCTCAACCTTAGATTTAGCAAAATGTCCTCTTTCAGCTTTACTAATATTTTTTGCTTTTTTACTTCCAAAACCAACTTGCA
>MDTB01168375.1_pt1 | contig 10467 bp, 20 predicted proteins | sample 811161 | NCBI WGS metagenome assembly MDTB01 (sample SAMN05326650, study PRJNA326480) | marine metagenome | isolation source: seawater | place: Mediterranean Sea | collected 2009
ATGATTTTAATGTAAGTGATTTTGAAATTATTTTAAATCCTTCAAGCTGTCCTATTGCTTCATCATATTTTTCTAACAAAGTTCCAGTTTGAACATCACACACACTCAAAACTAATTCACAGACTTGTTGATAATTTATAATAATTTCAAAATCACTTACATTAAAATCATTATTATTAGGTATTCTTAAATAATCACCTTGTACGTTAGAAGATCCATTATAAAAATACATCCCTTGATTTCTTTGGATTTTTTCTGATCCAACTAATGTTGAATATGTTTTATCCCCAGAAGCTTCAATGTCAGTAAAGACTATCCAACCTACAGAGTTATTTGAATTAATGTTTTGAAGCATTATATCTTTTTCTGAACTTAGGCTTTCTCCATAAGGATAAAAACTCCACCCAAATTTATCGGTATAGTTACTTTCAATCCAAGATTTAATTGGTAAAGATTGTACCCTTACTGGATAGTTTTTTACTGATCCACCAGAGTTAGTAACTTTGACATCAAATTTATAACAATATTCACTACTAGAAATTGCATGAATGGAACATAGTTTAACATAAGGACTTGTCATCCAAACAAAAGCTAAAAAGATAATGCCAAAGGCTAAAATGCCAGTATTGTATTTTTTAGGATTCTCTCGAAACCTAAAGCTAAATTGTTTTTTTAATCCCATATAATATTTCATGTTTTAAAAGGGAGAAGGTAAATAGTTTAATAATCGCCCTGCAACAGTTCCGACTGCTGTAATAAATCTGGACATCAATTCTATAGACTTGAATCCCATTGAAATTAGAGCAGGTATTCCAAGTACAATTAATAAAAATCGTACCATTTGATAAGCCATTGGTTGATCTGCTCCCCAGAAGGAATAATTTAGGGTTAGTATCTGAAACGTATACGTTGCAAAGCCAAAGATGACTCCAGTTGAATCAGTAACAAAAGAATATCCTGCTTGAATAGGATTTCCGTCTGAACTTGTTTCTTTAGCTGTTCCAATTTCAACATTCATAATTGAATTTACCAAATCTTCTGTTTGTGAAGTTTCACTCGTAAAGGTCATCTCTGCGATTAAACCAATTATCGCTACCAAAATATATGGTAAGAATAAACTCGCTATTAATTTTCCTGACAAATTTTTCTCCTATTCTGGTGATTTTCTAATGAAGTACCATGATCCAAGTACAACCAAAATACTAAGACCTGTAAATAGAAAGGCAATACTTACTGCTCCTACAAATACTCCTGCTAATAATGGTGAGACAAATGCAAAAATTCCGACCAGACTACTTTTAGTCATAATTGCTCCAAGTCCACCTAACACTAAACCTAAAAACCCATAAAAAATAAAACCTACTTGTAAACCAGAAAGACCTAAATATTCATCTCCTACAGCATCTAGGTTTTGTTTTACTCCAGAAGCTGTTGCAGTTGCGTATATATGTGCCTGTAGAGGCACTTCTCCTGATTTCCTAATGAAATCACTATTAGGTCTTCTTACTCCTAGCTGAAACACTGATTCTCCATTAGTATCTATAGCTACATCAACTACAGCAGGTAAAGATTGCACTAAAAATGTTTGTCCTAAAGGAGTTATTAATTGAGATTTTGAAACTAAGCTATTTTGAGGTAACCCAAGATCATTTTCCATTATTACCATAAGTCCACCATTTAGAGACGATATACTAACTCCTAATGCAGTTCTACCTGCATAGTTTCCACCCCATCCAGATCCTTTTACTTCAATGAGTTTGCAAACTGTTTGAGGAGAAACAAAAAGAGTAGAAGATTGAAGAATACATACTTTGTTTGGCTCATCTCCAATTCCAAATTGTCCGACAGCATTTTTACTATCTGGTTTTCCATAAAAGCCAACTAACCCCATTCCTACAGATGGAAATTTTGGTTGATCCAATTCAATTTGTTCAGTTCCTCCAGTACAAGTGTAGTTAGATCCTGCCTGTGTCCATGATCCATTGGTACATGATGATATTCTTGCTTCCATAAATCCAGACTTAAGTGAGAAGGGGAAGGTCGGCTTCGGTGGAGAAAGTTCACATCCTGCATCATCATCTAAAAAGTCAGAAGTACAAAATGTATCTACTGTAGTTTCTAAAGCGTTTACGTATGGGAATTCAAATCTTACAAGTACAAAATAATCATTTTGCTCAATAATGTCTGCATAACTCCAAGCTTCAAACATTGTCATATCATGCACTCCAGTTACAGGAGTTGAAGCTTCAATTTTTTCACTTTGTGAAACACTAAATGAAATAAAAATTAATATAAATAATGGTAGATATTTTATGCGACTCATACATTTCCTACCTTAAAACTTTCATAGCTCTAACTAAGGCCCAGATAAAGAAGCTCATTGCAAAACCATAAATAATCCAAATAAGCATTGGAGTGCCATTTGTATTAGTGTTTGATTGAACATCTATAGCTAAAACAATACAAGAAAAACAAGCTAATAATAAAAAAGGAAAACTCACTTAAACCTCCTTTTTGGACTTAATCGACCATAACTATCTCTTCCATATAAATCTTTCAATGAAAGTCTTTTTCGTTTCTCTTTATCAAAAATATTATCTGTATATTTAGATCCAACATTATCTACAGTAAGTCTTCCACCTTGTTTAAAGTTTTCATAATCACTTTCTGATATTGTAAAGTCATCAGAACCTACTTTATATCCAAGCTGTTTAAAATCATCAACTTCAAGTGTATTATCGTATTCGTTCCCAGAGTATGAAGGGTTTTCTAATAAAAATTGTTCTTTCTCCATATTTCTAAAATCATCTTTTATTTCTGGATTGTCTCTAAATGTCATTGTAAAATCAGACTCATCAATCATGTCTTTGCAGTCTTCATATTTTTTTCTTGTTTCTCTGTCGTAAAAATCGTAATCTGGCATTTATCTAAAATTCCTTGGTGGGTTTTGTCTTTCTTGTCTATCGATAAATGCAATAGCTTCTACTGTTTCAGAAACAGGGGTTGCATCTGGATCTAATCCTCTAGCTTCACAAAATTTTTCATGCAACTCCATTAATTTATCTGACACATTTACTGCTCTGTAATCAGGGTTTTCTGGATTATATCTAGCTTCATTTATTTTTTGTCCAACGGATTTTTCTTTTCTTCCAAACATATTTTTTTCCTTTCTTTATCTAAAATTTCTTTTTTTCATCATTTTGTAGTAATCTGTTTTCTTTGGATCAGGTCCTAAAAAGTAATCCATAGCTGAACCATCTTCGTCTAAAATCTGTGGATTTCTTTCATAAAAACTTTTTGTTGCTTCTGGATCAATTTGTCTTGGCTTTCGTGCTTCTGGTTTATCTTCTTCGTAATCTGAAAAACTTTCAGTTGTCGGCTTTTCTAATTCTGGAGATTCAACATCTGGAGCTTCAAGCTCATTTGGATCTTTTACAGGAGCTGTGTCGTGAAAGGCTTCTGGTTTCTCTAACCTGACAGACTCTTCTTCGATATTAAATCTATCTTCCATTTTTTGACCTTTGTTATATGCAACTCTTTCTCTAAACTCTTCTTCTGATTCACCTTCATATTTTTCAAATTCTGGCATTATTTAAACCTCCTTGGTTTTTTAACTTTTTGGTTCTCAATAAATTGCATAGAACCCTTTCCATCCCATTCACCTTCTGGGAAATATCCGTCAAGTTCAAAAGAGTCAGTATCAACTTCAAGGTTCATAAAACTTGTATCTAATTCCTCTTTTCCAGAATTTATATCTCTGAAATATTGATCTATTTTTTCTTGTGCTTCTTCAACTGAATGTGCTTCAAATGTTTCTGACCAAGTACCAGTAAACATTACTTCAATTTCCTTTTTAGGCATTATCTAAACCTCCTTGGCCTTCTATTGTTTTGCTTTTCTCCAAAATCAATAATTTTTGGAACAGTTGGATTCTCTAGCTCTGGTGATTCAAGCTCTGGAGACTCTAGTTCCATCGGATCTTTTTTTTTATTTGGGTTATTCGGTAATCTCATTGTCTTCTCCTAGTGTTTTTATATAATTTAAAAACATTTTTTTATTTGTAAATAATTTATAATTTTTTGATTTTATTGCTTCATCAATTTTTTTTGTTATCAAAGGATTTTCTTCTTCAAAATCCATAACTTTCTTTTTCCAATCCATCATTTAGTAAAATCCCTTCGGTTGTTTTTAGGTGGCATTTTGCTCATATAATCTTCAAAAATTAACCTTTGTTTGTATTGTTGATATTCCTCCATATAATTTCTTTTATCATCTTCAAATCTTCTAATGAAAGGAGTAAAGTAATTTTCTAACAATGACTGTGATGTCAATCCAACCATTTCATCGTTTCTTTCTTCTTTGGCTTTCAAATAATTGAATATAAGCTCTGGTTGATCTTTACTTAGTTGATCCAGTGTATCTGGATATACATCCAACATATTATCTAAAAAAGATTCTGGATTAAAATTATAATTTTCTCCCCAAGATCGTAAAAGGACTTGGTTTAATACTTCTTGTTCAATATATTCTTCTGCTGTTCTGCCTTTATTATCTTCATACATCATGGCTTGTTGGATCACAGGATTCATCGGATTGTCGTAATCATGTTCTTTTTCAAATTTATTGTCTGTTCTAATATATTGTTCAAATATATCGCTTTGAAGTTCTCGCATTGATTCTTCTAAATTAGGCATTACTTAAAATCCTTTCGTTGTCTTGAGTTCCACTTTTGATAATCTTTCCAAAAAGCATCACTGCTAAAGTCATCGGTTGTAGGATCAAACTTTTCATCTGAAGTTTCTTCTTCACGTTTAGATTTAAAGTCTTGATATCTTTTTTTAAATTCATCTCTGGAAACTCCATATCCACTTTTTGCAAGGTCCTTGAGTAAATTTAATGTATTGGAAGCTCCTGTTTTTCCAGACTCCCAAGCTTTAGATCTTCTTTCTCTCCATTTTTCTCTTGATTCTTCTTTGCTTTTTTGCCTTTCTTGATTTTTTATTTGGTCTTTATGGTCTGAAGTTAGCTGATTAGTCATAAAGTCAGTTACAAACTGAAGAGTTCCATCATAATATTCATTATTTACAGCTTTTTTAATTAATTTCTCATGTGCATTAGTGCCTTCAAAAGTATCTAAATCATGGCTAAACCAATCTTCATCTCTCCATCTATAAATTCCTCTTCCAAGTTCTTTTTCTTTATTCATTTGCCCAAGCACTTTTTGATATTCTCTGGACATTAAAATTTGGTCTTGTTTTTTTACTTCATCATTAGATCTTTGTTGCAAAATAGATCCTAATGGACCTCTTGACATAATGTTTTTGCCTAAAGTCGTGTCTCTAAAACCTTTAGGCTCTCTTGGTGGAGCAGATCTTCTTTTTTGGTTACTATTAAGAAATAATTTTAATAGTTCTTGTTTTTGTGATTCAGTTAGTGCCATATTTTACCTTCTGTTTTAATACCAACCCTTAGAAGTTTTTTTACTCTTTGAAGTTGACTTCTTTTTTGTTTTCTTTTTCTTTTTATTTCCATATGCTCCAAAACTTTTAGGTGACATATTTTTTTCCTTCCATTTGTTTATAAATTTGTTAGGGAATCTCTATCGAGTTTGAGCAAGATTCCCTAACTGAACATTAATAACATCCATCTTTAACTCTCCTAAGAGAGTGAGGATCTTACTGTTCTTTAGATGCTCTGTAAGCTATGATTCCAGCTACGGCTATACCACCCACTGAAGCTACTAATGGTATTAGGTTTATAATCGCAGCAGTTGCTGTGTCAATACCTGTAGTTCCGGCAGCAGTAACTGTAGAAGAGATAATTGTCGGTAGCACAGCTAAAAATGCGACTAGGACAACCACTGATAAAATTATAGCTTGAATTTTTGACGTACTCATGTAATACTCACTCCAAAATTTCAATAACTTTAAGTTACTTTGTTTAAGATCATTTTTTGATCCAATGTTATGTTGTCTCTCTTATTGGCTATACATTGCATAACTTTTCGATACTCCGATGACCATGACTAAAAGCAATCCTATTACCAATACAAATGAAAACCTTTTTAGAAGAGAGTCTAAGTGAGAAGCACTTTGGACCTGTGCATTGACTTTAAAATAGTCAATTTGAAAGGCATATGAGGTATTAGAGCTTAATCCAGAGATCGTTACCTGTTGTAAATCACTAGCTAAAGCAGATTGAGAGGTTCTGGTGACAGAACTTGGCGATGTCTCTTGTATTTCCCAATTTGGATTAGTATTCTCATAAGCTGATTTATTTTGTAAATTAACTACACAAGAAGTATCTGCTACTCCAGTTGTACAAGAAGGGGTTTCGCTAACTGTATCAGTTCGTAAAGAATTAACCTGCGTAGAAATACTAGGTAGCATAACAGTAAGGATCACGAATCCAAAGCCTACTATAAAAAGCCCTATTATGCTTGTTCTGAACAAATTGATATCTCAATCTGCCTTAGATTTCGTGATCTTGCTTAATATATTAATAAAGAAATAAACTAGAATCAAACTAAAGAAACTGCTTCGTTATTAAGCCAGATAACCTCAAATAAAACGATCTAATCTAAGAAAGTGCCTTAAAATAAAAGAGGAGCTTCATAAGAAGCTCCTCCACACTTATAGAAAACACAAAAAGGTATTTTCGTGTATCTCTTTCAATAATATCAATTAATTCATTGAATAACTATAAAAATCCCAATACATCTTTTCCTTTTTATCTTGAACAGCAATGTTGACTAAAAATTTTCGTAATCTTTCTATATCCCAATAGACCTTTAAATCTTTAGCCAAAACTCCTTTAATTTCCATCATAGATAATTGATACTGTTTTTTCTTTTTTACATAGCCTATCAAGTGCTTATAAACAGTGTCTTCTTCTTCTTCTGTAGATCTTGCTTGTATTTGCTCTTTTCCCATTTGCTCTGATTGAATCATTTTGTATGTATCATAAACATCCCACATTTGTTCCATGTTGTAATATAGTTTTTTTCGTTTCTCACCCTCTGGTCCAAATGTTCCTTGGTGAACGTAAGTTACCCCAACTTGCTTTCCTTTATCTCTTGGAGCTGATTGGCAGTACCCAACTATGTCCGTTTGCTCCTTTAAACGTCTATCGATAGAATGTTCAAATTGAGTTGCATAAAGACAGCTCATTCCTCTTTTTCTTATCATTAATATATAGTGAGAAAACAAGACTCCTCCATATGAAGAAGCTCCATACCTATTGTCTCCAATACTTGTTACCTCATCAATCATTAAAAGGCCATTTTCAAGCTTCGTTCTTCCAGTTTGGACTGTTTCAATAATATCCATTAATCCTACATCTTTAATTCTTCCAGTTACCTTGCCATCTATTTTAAAAATGTCAGCATTATTATTTAAGAATCCGTTATGATAAATATGAAAGTCTTTATATCCCTTCTTATTAGCTTGAATCCACTCTTCTACAGCAAGTCTGCATAACATGAGGGTTTTACCACTTCCCCTCCGACCCAACAAGCAAGTAACATTTGTGTTGTCTTTATAAAAAAAGTTATCTTTTCTATTCATTTTTCAACCTATCAGGTGTAGGTAAAGGTACTGGAGCAGGACTATTAATAAAAGTCCTATTCCAAAGGCATTTATACCAAACCCTACTATTAATAAAAATTTTTCATCACTCATTATTCTTCAATCTATTTTGTTCAGCAGTGAACCCACCTACTGGTACATAGTCTGGAACTGATTCTATTACTGGTGCTGTTATTGGATCATTTGAAAGAGCAGGTCTAGGCTCATCTGTTTTATTTAACACTACTATTAAGTAAAGTCCTATTCCTAATGCTAATAAACCAAGCAATCCAATTTTAGCTACTTCAGACCACTGGCTTTGATTGTTCTGCATTAAAATCCTTGCAGACTCCTGATTCAAGGTCCTATAAAGATCTCCAGAAGATATTGCAGGTATTCTTTGGTTAGTGAATGGATCAAACCAGTGTCTTTCATCTCCTGTATCATCTATTACTGGAACAGGTTTGTTATTATGTCTCCAAAAATATTCTCTTGGTAATTCTTCTACTTCAGATTTACTCCAATATTCAAAGCTAACTCTAGGAACATTATCTATAATTTCCATTCTTACGACCTTAGTAAACTTTTTATTTGCAACTGAATATATCATTCCCAAAGGAATCATCATCCCTATTAAAAATAATACAAGACCAGATACGTAAGATGCAAAACTAACTATAATTCCAAGTCCTGCAAATACAATAAACATCATAGATAAACTTAGTTTTTGTTTTTTAGTTATTAATTGTGATAATCCAACTTCATGTTTTGCCATTATTTTTCTTTCTTTTTCTTTTGTAATTGCTGTGGGTGATCTCTTTTATCTATTTCTTTGCCAAGACTTTTATATAAATTTTTATTATCATTTTTAATTTTAATAATTTTGATAAATTCTTTATGATAAGTTTTTATTATGTAAAAACCAAGGTTTGAAATTTTTCTTGGACATTTTTTATGATTCTTTCTTGGACAATATTCTGAATGTAAAATTTCCTTGTCAAAAGCTTCTTTTAATTTTTGTCTATCAAAGGTTGGATGAAGACTGGAATTGTTATAAATATTTTTATACTTTTCTAATAAAGGTATATCTAAAAGCTCTTCATGGAATTGACTATCTTTATACTTCCATTTTAATGGAGCTACAAAATGACCTTCTCTTACTGAATAAACTATCCTAGACATTAAAAAGGGATTCCTTTAAATAGTGTAAGAATAGCTGAAAATAATAGTTCTGCAAATATTACATATTTAAACACAGTAACTATTTGGTCATTATGGGTTTGCTTAGATCCTTCAGTTCTTGCAACTTCTCTTCTAAAAGATTCATTTTCATGTCTTACAAAATCTTTAAATTTAAATTCTTCTCCAATATATTTTTTAAGTCCAAGCATCATAGGTGCAGGATCAGATTCTCTTACAGCAAAAGCTCCAAATGGATTCCCTTTTATGAATCCAAAAAATGAGTCTTGGCTAATTTCCATATAAGCATCAGCTCTTGCTTCAAAACCTTCTTCAGCTTTTGTAAAAACTACCTGTTTGTCAATTTCAGTTTTTTCTATTGCTAATGTTTTATCTGATCTAAATTTTAATATTTTAATTTTAGGTAACTTTGCCATTATTTTCCCATCCTTCCAAATAGTCCTACTACTAACCCTAATCCCATTCCAAAAAATCCACTCATTGTGGAAATCCATAATTTTTCTATCGCTATAATATCTATCAATTTATATTTCTTTTTCTTCTTTGTTTAATTATTTTTTTTACCTATGACTTTTTTGATTTTGTTTTATCAGCTAATTCTTTTTGAAAATCAATATTAATTTTTTTTAAAATATTAACAAACACGAATCTTGATATCCCTAATCCAGATTTCCCATGATAATCTCCAAGATAAAATTTTAAAGTTTTCACATTAACTGTAATATTCATTGATAATTCAGTAGCCAAATGTTTATGGTATTTATCTATTAGATCTAATACATCTGGATATACTATATTTTCTAATTCACTTCTATTTTTAACCATCTTCAGCCACCTTTGTTACCTGATATTTCATTTTTTACTCCTAACCATAAAAATATTTAATTGCTCCTGCATCCCTTCATCTACTTGTCCAGAGTTTGAAAGATGTTTCCATTTTTGAAACAATGCCTTTCTTATATTGGATCGTCTTTGCCAATCTCTTTTTGATAATCTTTTTGTATGCTTCGGCAATGCCACTACTTTTACTCCTTATTGTTGATTAAAATTATTTTGTTGTTGTTTTCCACCAAATCCAAATGACTTCTTTACGATTTTGTAGGCATGGCCCATTACTCCAGAAATAAATGTCTCCCAGAAGCCACCATTTACAGATCCACTAAGCATAATGCTTAACATTGAAGCTTTACCACCTTCAGTTTCCATTTCATTTATGAGCTTGTAATGTTTTTTGGAAATTTTTTGTCCTGCCATCTCCTGTCTTCTTATATCTTTAAGCATTAGGATTTTTACAGCATTTACTTCTGATTCATTTAAATTTCCTCTACTTAAAACTTCTTCAACTGTGTCATATCCAATAAGTCCATCAGAAATTTGTTTTATACCAGATTGAGATTCTGAATATATATCTTGACCAGAAGTTAGTTGTTCTAACGTAGTCATTGTAGATCCTATAGGTGGATCATCGCTAGGGAAGTTACTATTCTCGTTTGCATACTGTTCAAGGTCTTGTTTCAGTTCTTCATTTACCATGAGTGTTCCTTTCTATATCTACTAAAAGAGTTTCAAGAAATAAATCTATTGATTCTTTCATTTTTTCTTCTGCTTCTATTTTTTTTTCATAATTCATGTATGAGACATAACATTTAATACATAAATCTTTTTCCCCTTTAAATCCTTTAATGTAATTAAATGTTTTTTC
>MDTB01126295.1_pt1 | contig 10466 bp, 8 predicted proteins | sample 811161 | NCBI WGS metagenome assembly MDTB01 (sample SAMN05326650, study PRJNA326480) | marine metagenome | isolation source: seawater | place: Mediterranean Sea | collected 2009
ACAAATGAATTGATATTTTTAGATTCAATATCTTCACTACTTATAGCAGTTACAGCTTGAGAAATATCTTGAACACTTTCCGATCTTTTTTCTGCGGTAACAAAAACTTCTTCAATGGTATTTTCTTGAGCAAATGAGTAGGTCGTGAAAAAGAGAAAAGAAACAATTAGTAAAATTTGTTTATAAAATATGTTGTAGTTCATTTAGTTCCTCAAGATTTTTATGTTTAGTAGGGATGATTGTAATACCCCAATATAATAATGATGCAATATTAATGCCAAAAGTATGAAATCAATTTTTCAAAATTTTATAACTTATAAAAGCATTAAATTTGTATATTAATCTTACTTTGCTTTAAGTTATCAATGAACTTATAACAATGTAATAGTATAAGTTGTAAACTTAGATTTTAAATAAAAATATTTAATTTAATGCTAGAAAAAATTTTCAAATTAGAAGAAAACAATACATCAATTAAAACAGAGCTAGTTGCTGGCTTCACTACATTTATAACAATGGCCTATATCATTTTTGTTAATCCGCAAATGATGTCGATGGCTGGGATGGATCAGGGAGCAAGTTTTGTAGGGACCTGTTTGGCTGCTGCAATAGCATGCATTTTGATGGGTCTTTATGCCAATTGGCCGATTGGATTAGCTCCTGGAATGGGGCTTAATGCATTCTTTACCTATACGGTAGTTGGTGAGATGGGATATTCGTGGGAAATAGCACTTGGTGCAGTGTTTATCGCTGGTATTTTATTTTGGATAATGAGCATTACTCCTGTTCGCCAATGGATGTTGGAGAGCATACCAATGAATCTTAGGATAGCTATGGGCTCCGGTGTGGGTCTCTTTATAGGACTTATTGGTTTAAAAAATGGTGGGATTATTGTTCCAAATGAAGCAACACTTTTGAGCTTAGGAAATTTTCTGAGAACTGAGACTATCCTATCTATGCTTGGATTTCTTGTAATAGCAATTCTTGCAATTAGAAAAGTGCCGGGTGCAATACTCATTGGCGTAATGATGGTAACAGTTGCATCAATTTTTATTGGCATTGTCCAATTTCAAGGATTGATTTCCTCCCCTCCAGCCTTTATGCCTATATTCATGAAATTAGATATTATGGGTGCACTAGATTTAGCTATGATTAGTGTCATTATGTCTTTTCTATTCGTAAATTTATTTGATACTGCAGGAACACTTCTTGGAGTTGCTAACCAAGCCAAGTTAGTAGATGAATCTGGAAATGTAAATAATCTTGATAAAGCTCTTAAAGCTGATAGTTCTTCTAGTGCTGTTGGAGCTTTTTTAGGTTGCGCGCCGGTTACAAGCTATGTTGAAAGTTCTGCGGGAGTTGAGGCTGGTGGCAGAACAGGATTGACTGCAGTAACCGTAGGTTTTTTATTTTTAATTGCAATTTTCTTTTCACCTTTAGCGAACATCATCCCTGCACATGCAACTTCTGGAGCACTTATATATGTAGCGATATTAATGTTAAGCGGAATGGAAAGGCTTAACTGGTCTGATGCATCTGAACTTCTACCGGCATTGATAATAATTGTGATGATTCCATTAACTTTTTCTATTGCAAACGGAATTGCTCTAGGCTTTATATCCTATGCTGTGTTGAAAATTGCGTCAGGAAGAATTGTAGAAATATCTTCCGGTGCCTGGTTTCTAACTTTAGTATTTTTATCTAAATTTATATTGCTGTAATAATGTAAGTTAGCTTCTTTGGTAATTTGGGGCTTCTTTAGTAATCATCACATCGTGAACGTGACTTTCAGTAATTCCAGCGTTTGTAATCTCAACAAATTGAGTCTCTTGATGCAGATCCTCAATTGTTTTACATCCAACATATCCCATGCTCTGTCGTATACCTCCAATCAATTGATCAATCACATTTACAACCCAACCTTTAAACGGCACCCTTCCTTCCACTCCCTCAGGAACCATTTTTTCATTGCTGATTCCATCTTGAAAGTAACGATTTAAATCATTTCTTTTAGACATAGCTCCCATGGAACCCATGCCTCTGTAGGTCTTAAAACTTCGACCTTGATAAAGTTCTAACTCTCCAGGAGCCTCTTCAGTTCCAGCAAAGATACCTCCAAGCATTACTGCATCTGCGCCAGCCGCAAGCGCTTTAGAAATATCACCTGAGAATCTTATGCCTCCATCAGCAATCAGCGGAATGCTATTAGTAGAAACTTTTTCTTTTATTGAAAGAATGGCTGTGATCTGAGGGACTCCAATTCCTGCAATAATTCTCGTAGTACAGATTGACCCTGGGCCCATTCCAATCTTAACCGAATCAACACCAGCGTCGATTAAAGCTTGAGCTCCCTCTGGAGTAGCAACATTACCACCCATGACATCTATATTTGGAAACTCCTTTTTGATAAGTTTAATAGTATCAATTACATTCTTAGAATGGCCATGCGCACTATCTATAACAAATAAATCAACGCCTGCTTCAGATAAAGCATTGGCCCTATCCAAAGTATCTGCTCCGGTTCCAAGAGCGGCTCCAACTTGTAACTGACCTCTAGAATCCTTAGTTGCAAGTGGATGCTCTGCGGATTTATCAATATCTTTCATGGTAACTAATCCAGTTAAAGAGCCATCTTCATCAGTCACTAGAATTTTTTCAATTCTGTTGTTATACATTAATTTTTTAACTTCTTCTTGATTAAAACCCTCTTTTACGGTTATTAATTTCTTATTTGGCGTCATTATTGAAGAAACCAATTCAGATAAGTTATCTGCATATCTAAAGTCCCGCCTGGTAACAATTCCCATTAACTTTCCATTATCAACAACTGGCATACCAGAAATACTGAGCTCGCTTGTTAATTGCATAAGTTCATTGATTGTTTTGGTTGATTGAATGGTTGAAGGGTCTCTTACAACTCCGCTTTCGTATTTTTTTACAGCTCTAATTTCTGCGGCCTGCTCCTCAGCTGAGTTATTCTTATGTAGTATTCCAATACCGCCATTTTCAGCAAGCGCGATTGCCATTGCGGCTTCAGTCACTGTATCCATTGCAGCAGAAATAAGGGGAATTTTTAAAGAGATATTTTTTGAAACTCTTGTTTCTAATTTCGCATCAGCAGGAAGGAAATCCGTATATCTGGGCAAAAGCAATACGTCATCAAAGGTTAGAGCTTTATGTTTGATCTTTTCCATATCAGATTATAACTTAATCAAGTATTAAAAAAAATAGATGAAATAGCCCTCAAGACTTCAGTTTTTTTGCTTCAAAAGAGATTCAACTTTGATAATGTCCTCTGGTAAATCTACAGCCACACTGTTTGACTCTACTTCTATCATTTTAATTTTGCATTTATTTTCTAGCAATCTAAGTATTTCAATATCTTCAATATTTTCTATTGGGGATTTAACGCTATTGCATCCATAGTATTTCAGAGCATCTTTAGAAAAAGCATATATACAAACCTGCCTAAAAACATTATCAAATGTTGGATTATTTTCTTTTCCAAGTGGTATTGGTGATCTTGACATGTAAATTAACTCATATTCAGAATTTACAACTACCTTTGGAATGTTGATGTTATTAAAATCATTTGCATTATTTATTGAAGACATGCAGTTCAAAGCATCTCCATCAAATGTTTTAAGAACATCAAGCACTTGTTTTAATATCCATGGTTCTAAAATAGGCTCATCACCTTGAATATTAATCACATACTCAAAATTAAGAATTTTATTAGCTTCAGCGATTCGATCAGTCCCAGTCAAGCATGATGAAGGAGTCATTATTGCCTGGCCACCAAAACGCTCTATTTCTGAATAAATTTTTTTACAATCTGTTGCTATCCATACATCAGAGTGATTGAAGTCTCTTGAAGCATTTTCCCAAACCCTTTGAATCATGGTTTTACCAGAAATCAAAGCAAGAGGTTTATTTGGAAAACGCGATGATGCAGAACGTGCGGGTATTATCAAGCCAACCGATTTTTTCATGTAATATCTGCCCACGAACTCAACACCTTAAAATGATGAGATTTTGCTGCGATCTCCAAATCAGAGGCTACTAATGAGTATGGTTTATAAAAGATAAAATCAATAGCATTTGTAATTGAGGCATTCATATCGGCATGTGAGTCTCCAATCATAATAAATTGACTTTTTGGAGAAGAAGTAACTATGTATGAAATATTCTCTTCTTTTGACGTCGGAGATCCAAGAATTAGTTCAAAGTGTTTATCTAGCTTCCTATCCTTAAAAACCTTATTTAATTCTAGTTGATTTGATCCTGATACAACATATTTTTTTGATTTATTGTTTTTTAAAAAACACTCGATACCTTCACATAATGGAACTGATAGATATTTTTTTCTTACAATTTTTTCATAATAACCAATGCAATCTTTGGAAAAAGATGGAGGTGTATTTTTTAATATTTTAATAAACTGTTCCATATGCCAATATCTAGACATACCGAAATTACTTTTAAAGTTTTTAACAGCATTGGATATATCATTTGAAGAAAAAAGCTGGAATGATTCAAGCGAATCTTTCATTGCTATGACTTTCATTAAATTGGAATCAAGAATAACTCCATCACAGTCTAATATGTAGGTGACTTTTTTACTCAAAAGTGCGATTAAGAAAGGTAACCAAAAATTGATTCATTAGGCATTGGATATCTAGTTTTGGTTAGCGAAATAAGATTATCTTCTCCATGTTGATCTTGAAAAAATTTAATAATTTCTACCATTTGCAAATACCTAATATCTTCATGAGGATAGCCATCAAAGCCTACGCAATAAATTTTTCTTGCTCCCATACAGATGGCAACAGCAATAGAGTATGCAGCTGAAAGGTCATATTTTGAAACTAAACCAGATTTGGCAAATAAAAATTCATCGCCAAGACAGTAATCAAAATATAAAATTGACTTCGCATTAGCAAAAAGTTTGTTGCCCCCCGATGATTCATGACAGTTTTCAGGAGTAACGATTGTGTCAGAATATAGAAAATAATTTTTATTTTCAGCTAATAAATTATTATTTGGTGTGGCGCACAAGAAATCAGTTGGAGTGGACACGGAACTTTGATAGTTAACAGCGATCGTTGCAAGATTATTGTCTTTAACAAGCAATGGTATTAATTCCTTGATATTTTCGACAGACTCGCCGCTCCCAATAATTAAAAAATCTTTGCCTTTTTTTAATTCATGAATATTGCTATTCATCTTGCTGGGATTAATTTCACTCGATTCAATTGCATGTTTTTTATTTAGACCAACACACATCTCATATGATGAAGTATTAAATTTATTGGGTTCAGTTAAATTTGCAATCCTATTAATTATCTCTAGATGTGTATTTTCATAAACACCTGGATCTGAGAGCAAAGTTTGTATATAAGTTGGATGAATGGAATGTTTAGCGCCAATTCTATACAAAAGATTTGGGCCATATTGGTATCTGCTTTGAAGGTGTTTAAAATCAGAATTGGCTAATTCAAAAATCGCTTGAGAATAACTTGGATTAGATTTTGGTAGAATATTCAAAAAAACATCTTCCATGGTTAGGTTTCCAGCCCCTCTCCCCATGCCAGTCATTGTTGCATCAAGCCATTCTACATTTTTGTTTAGACATTTTTTTGCATTTTGCAATGCCATGCCCTGATTATTATGCGCATGAAACCCAAGAGGCCCCTTCCACCCTATATTAATACTATCAATAATTTGAGAGATGTCATCTGGTTCCAAATTTCCCAGTGAATCTGCAAAGTATAAAACATCTGGCTTTATTTCCCATGAATTCACTAAGTTAGAAAGTTCCGAAATTTTACTAGCATTTAATGTGCTAATTTGCATAATATTTAACCCAACCATATAACCCAAATTATTTAGTTTAGTTACAATAGATTTTGATTCAGGAACCTCAAATGGATGAGCAGCTATTCTCACAAGACTTATCTTACTTTTTGATGAATCAGCAAATAATGATTCAACTGCTTCTTCTATACTTGTATCAGAATTAAGAATAGTTTTAGCATCCACCATTACTCCATAACTGGGGCCATTAGGAAGCTCAAGTAAATCTAATAAACTTTCGGGTGTATAAGCAAATGCACCTAAATACTTCTTTTGTTTGAACTGTCGCAATCCCAATTCAACGAAGTCTATTCTAGCCTTAGCCATGGATTGAAGATATTTTTTAACGAGAGAAAAATCAAAATCCCATTCGTTATAATAGCCGCCATCGCGGAGGGTACAGTCAAGTAGTTTCAATTTATTTTTTCAACTTTTTTGTATATGTTTGTGGTCTTATTCTAAATTATTTATGACTTACAATGAAGTTAATTAAAATTTTAATAGCTAATATGAACTTTTAAATATGATTGATATACCCTTTGTATTAAATAATCCTTTTATTATTATTTATGAATTAATTAATAAACTTATTTAAGTCTCTTGTGTAGACTGGAATTTCATAAAAATATTGTCAGACCTTGCAGCACAAATAAAATCATTCATGTGCAAGCCCTGAATCTTATGCGACCACCACTCTATATATACTCTTCCCCATTCAAGGGTAATTTTTGGATGATGGTCTTGTGATTCGGCTAAATCAGCAATCAGATTAGTAAACTTAAGTGATTGCTCATAATTATTGAAATTAAATTCTTTTACTAGCTTTGAAATGTCTGAGTTATCAATGATCCAGCCATCCAAGTCCTTTAAAAGCTCGATCTGTTGATCATAAGGAACTAATGGAGCGCCGATTTCACATGCACTACAAGTTTCCTTTAAAAATTTTGTCATAAACCACCCTTTGTCAATTTTGCAGGATTTAATAATATCTTTAACTTCTTAATTGGCAATCCAGTTTCTTCATGAGCCACATCAATGATAGACCTTTGTTCTTTGTATGCTTTTTTAGCAATGTGCGCAGCCTTCTCGTAACCAATTTCTCGATTTAATGCTGTTACTAGTATTGGATTCATGCCAAGTGATTGCTCAATATTCTTTTTATTAACTTTAAATGTTTTAATTGCTTTGTTAGCCAAGAGCGGCATTGAATTAGACAATAGGCTAATGCTTTTAAGTAGATTGTATGCAATGACTGGAAGCATAACGTTTAATTGAAAATTTCCTGACTGACTGGCTATTGATACTGTCACATCATTTCCAACTACATCAGCACAGGCCATGGCTACTGCTTCCGGTATTACTGGATTAACCTTGCCCGGCATAATGCTGCTTCCCGGCTGCAAGGCCTCAAGTTCTATTTCGCCAATGCCAGTAAGTGGGCCACTATTCATCCATCGCAAATCATTGGATATTTTAGTAAGTACCAGACTTAAATTTTTAACAGTAGATGATAATTGAGCAGCAGAATCTTGAGCGCTCAAGGATTTAAAGTAATTTGATGATGTTTTGACATTAAGTTTAGTTAATTTAAATACCTCTAAAGCAAATATTTTCCCAAAATTCTTGTGAGCGTTGATCCCAGTTCCGATAGCGGTTCCTCCTTGAGGCAAATAAGCTATTTCCTTTGCGGCAGAAATAATAGATTTTTCAACAGCCTTTAATTGAGAGCTCCATCCTGATAATTCTTGTGAGAAATCTATGGGCATTGCATCCATTAAATGCGTCCTTCCAGTTTTTACTACACCCTTTAAGGATAATGCTTTTTTGTCAATAACTTTGATAAGGCTATCCAGAGATGGTAATAAAAGCCTTTGAGTGTCTAATAATGCAGATATACAAATTGCTGTTGGAATAACATCATTGCTACTTTGACTCATATTTACATGATCATTTGCATTAATTTTAATGCTGGCTTTTTTTGAAGCTAAATTTGCAATCACTTCGTTTGCATTCATATTGGTGCTAGTTCCAGAACCAGTCTGAAAAACATCGAGTGGAAATTGGCTATCATGAGAACCTGAAAGCACTTCTTTCGATGCAATTTTTATCGCCTTGGCTTTCCTAGAATCAAGCAACTTTAGTTTTTGATTAGATGCTGCAGCAGCAAACTTAATTATACCTAGGGCCTCTATGAAAGTTCTTCCAAAAGGAAAGGCAAATTTAATACCACTAATCCTAAAGTTTTCAAGAGCTCTTTGAGTTTGAGCTCCCCATAGCGCGTCATGAGGGACCTTAACGTCACCCATTGTATCTTTTTCAATTCTATATTTCATATTAGCTCCATAATTGGGTAAACTATTTTACACTTTAAGGAATTCATTATGGCAAAAGTTATACCAATTAGCATAGATATTAATAAAGGCAAGCTTCCTCAAAAACCTAAAGGCATTAATGAGACAGTCGAATGCACCTCAATTGATGAAAAAAGGCGGCATGAGCTTGAAAAGCTAACAGCAGGTTTTAGATTATTTTCTTATTTTGGATATGATGAAGGGGTTGCTGGGCATATTACTGTAAGGGATCCTGAGTTTTCTGATCATTTCTGGGTCAATCCAATAGGGGTTCACTTTGGGCAAATCAAAGTTTCTGATCTTTTACTTGTGAATCATGAAGGTGAGGTTGTTCAAGGTGATCGATCTGTAAATATAGCAGCGTTTACAATTCATTCTCGTCTTCACATGGCAAGGCCCGATGTAAATGCAGCTGCTCACTCCCACTCCATGTATGGTAAAACCTTTTCAACTCTTGGCAAGTTTCTTGATCCAATTTCTCAAGACTCATGTGCATTTTATGAGAGACAGGCAATATATGACGATTTTTCTGGCGTTTCTGAAGATACAACTGAAGGAGAAAGGATTGCCAATGCCCTGGGTGATAAACAAGTGCTATTAATGCAAAATCACGGAATCTTGTCAACAGGCTCTTCAATTGATATAGCTTTGTGGTATTTCTTTTCTCTTGAGCGTTGTTGTCAATCACAGCTAATGGCAGAAGCAGCAGGGAAGCCTACTTTGATACCGCATGAAACAGCTATTAAAACTAGGGAGTTTATAGCAAACGAACTTGCAGCTTGGGCAAGCTTTCAGCCGTTATATGACATGATTACGCAAAAAGAGCCTGATTTATTTGAATAGCTCTTAATTACCAATAATTGCTTTTGTCTCTAAACATTCGACCATTCCACTTAACCCATGCTCTCTTCCATTACCAGAAGTTTTGAAGCCACCAAAAGGCGCTGCTGGTCCTCTTGAGCCTCCATTAATACTAATTTGGCCTGCTCTAATTCTTCTTGCAATTTGCTTTGCATGATCTTCATCACCGGACTGAACATAGCCTGCTAACCCATATTCAGTATCATTCGCAATTTCAATAGCTTCATCTTCAGTGTCATATCTCAATATACTTAAAACAGGCCCAAAAATTTCTTCTCTTGCAATTGTCATATCATTGGTTACATCAGCAAACACTGTGGGCTTTACAAAATACCCTTTAGAGATACCATCTGGTCTCCCTAAGCCCCCTGCTACTAATCTTGCTCCTTCATCAATTCCAATTTGGATTAATCTTTGAACTTTTTCATACTGAGATTTATTAGAGATTGGTCCAATTTTTACACCTTCAGCCTCAGGCGAACCAACTATTGTTGAATTTGCAACATTAACAGCAGCTTCTACAGCCTTGTCATAATTTTTAGATGATACCAACATTCTTGTTGGTGCATTGCATGATTGCCCAGTATTCATAAAGCAATGATTTGCCCCTGCAGCTGCAGCTTTCTCAATATCCGCATCATCTAAAATAATATTTGCCGATTTACCTCCTAGTTCTTGAGCAACTCTTTTTACAGTTGGAGCTGAGGCAATAGCTACAGCCACTCCAGCTCTTGTGGAGCCTGTAAAGTGCATCATGTCTATATCTTGATGCTCAGAAAGATCAGCACCAACAATGGGACCCATGCCATTAACAAGATTAAAAACTCCTGCTGGAACTTTGGCTCCATGCAATATTTCAGCAAAAATTATCCCGCAAAATGGAGTTATTTCACTAGGTTTCAAGACCATGGTGCATCCAGATGCAATAGCAGAAGCTACCTTTGTACACATCTGATTCATAGGCCAATTCCATGGGGTAATCATCCCAATTACTCCTATAGGTTCTTTCCTAACTAAATAATTATTTTCAGTTCCTTCAAATTCAAATGTTCTTAACACATCAAGCGTATCTTTAAAATGAGATAAACCTGACGTCACTTGAGCAACAGTAGATAGCCATAATGGAGCGCCCATTTCTTGCGAAATTGTTTTTGCTAATTCTTCTGAGCGTTTTTCATATTCAGAAATAATATTTTCAAGCAGCGTAATTCTTTCTTCTTTGGAAGAAAAACCAAAAGTTTTGAATGCTTCTTTAGCTGCGGCAACAGCTGTATCAATATCTTCTTTAGTTCCAGCTGATATGGAGCCAATAACAGATTCATCAGAGGGATTGATGACTTCAATTGTTTCTGAGCCTAATGGATCAACCCATTCCCCATTAATATAAAATTTAAGATG
>MDTB01229598.1_pt1 | contig 10466 bp, 9 predicted proteins | sample 811161 | NCBI WGS metagenome assembly MDTB01 (sample SAMN05326650, study PRJNA326480) | marine metagenome | isolation source: seawater | place: Mediterranean Sea | collected 2009
AAAAATATAATTCCTTTACATCAGCCAAAATTTATTGGTAACGAAAAAAAATATTTGACCCAGTGTATCGATACAAATTTTGTCTCATCAGTTGGAAAATTTGTCAATCAGTTTGAAACAGATATAGCAAAATATGTGGGTACAAAATTTGCAATTGCTACAACTAATGGTACTTCAGCTCTCCATATTTCACTACTTTTAGCTGGTGTAGAACATAATGATGAGGTAATTACACAACCATTAAATTTTATTGCAACTTGTAATGCAATAAGTTATTGCAATGCAAAACCATTATTTATTGATGTTGACAAAGATACTATGGGTCTTTCACCTTCTGCACTTCAGTTTTTTTTGGAAAAAAATACTATAGTTATTAATAGAAAGTGTATAAATAAAAAAACTAAAAAAGTGATTAGAGCATGTGTTCCTATGCACTCCTATGGACATTCATGTAGAATTGATCAAATTAAAAAAATTTGTGAACAGTATCATATATTTTTAATTGAAGATGGTGCAGAGAGTTTAGGCACTATCTACAAAAACAAACACTCAGGTACATTTGCTAAACTTGGTATTTTGAGTTTTAATGGAAATAAAATTATCACAGCTGGTGGAGGGGGATGTATTTTAACAAATAATAAATCTCTTGCTAAAAAGGCAAAACATTTAACAACTACAGCTAAAGTGTCTCACAAATGGGATTTTATTCATGACATGGTTGGTTATAATTATCGAATGCCAAACATAAATGCTGCCCTCTTAATTGCACAATTAGAACAATTAAGAAAATTTATAATTAATAAACGTAAATTAGCCAACAAGTATGAAGCCTTTTGTGAAAAAATGGATTATGATTTCTTTAAAGAACCGAAAGATTGTAAATCTAATTATTGGTTAAATTCTTTAATATTTAAAAATAAGTCACATCGTGATCGATTTTTAAAAGAAACTAACTCTAAGGGTATTATGACAAGACCAATATGGACATTAATGTGCAATTTACCAATTTATAGTAAGGAACAGCAATATAATTTAAAAAACTCAAAATGGTTGTTTGAAAGAGTAGTAAATATACCGAGTAGTGTTTTTTTATGAATGAAATTATACTGATAGGTGGGGGCGGTCATTGTAAATCAGTTATTGATGTTATAGAACAGCAAGAAAAATTTAAAATTGCAGGAATTATAGACAAACCAGAACTTTTTGGTTCTAAAATATTAGGATATTCAGTAATTGGTAATGACTCTGATATAGAGATTTTAGCTAAAAAGTATGATTATGCTCTAATAACTGTTGGTCAGATTAAATCACCTTCTTTAAAAATTAAATTGTTTGATTTAACCAAACAAGCTGGATTTTTATTACCATCTATAATATCCCCAAAGGCTTATGTGTCCAAGCATGCAAAAATCGGACTCGGGTCTGTGGTTATGCATAATGCGATAGTTAATGCAAACACGTTTATAGGAAACAACTGTATAATTAATTCAAGGGCATTAATAGAACATGATTGTTATATATCTGATCATTGTCATATTTCTACAAATGCTGTAATAAACGGAGGAGTTAAAATAGAGTCTAAATGTTTTATTGGTAGTAGTGTTACAACAAAAGATAACATTACTATAAAGGAAAATAGTTTTATCAAAGCTGGAAGCTTAATGAAATGAGTGTATTTATTATAGCTGAAGCAGGCGTTAATCATAATGGATCAATTAGAATTGCTAAGAGGTTAATTGATGTTGCCTCAGAAGCAAAAGCTGACGCAGTTAAATTTCAAACATTTAATTCAAAAAATTTGGTCATTAAAAATTTAGAAAAAGCTAAGTATCAAATAGACTCAACTAAACAATTAGGTTCACAACTCGATATGCTCAAAAAACTAGAGATGAGCAAAGAAGCACATCTTGAATTAATTAAGTATAGTAAAACAAAAAATATAAATTTTTTATCATCTCCATTTGACCTAGATAGTATTAATTTGTTGGATAGTTTGAGATTAAAAATATTTAAAATACCAAGTGGTGAAATTACAAATCTTCCTTATCTCAGACATATAGGAAAGCTAAATAAGAAAATAATACTTTCAACAGGTATGTCAGATATTAATGAAGTTAAAAATGCTTTGAACGTATTAATGAATTCTGGAACAAAGAAAATTAATATTACAGTTCTTCATACTAATACAGAATATCCAACGCCCATGTCAGATGTTAATTTAAGAGCAATGGTAGCGATGGGAAAAGAATTAAATATCAATTATGGATACAGTGACCATACTTTGGGTATTGAGGTTGGCATAGCAGCAGTTGCAATGGGAGCAACTTGTATAGAAAAACATTTTACTTTAGACTCAAAAATGCGAGGACCAGATCATAAAGCTAGTCTCGAACCAACCCAGCTTAAAGGCATGGTAAATGCGATTAGAAATATTGAAAAAGCCATGGGTAGTAAAATAAAAAAGCCCTCTAAAAGTGAGCTTCCAAACATTCGAATGGTAAGAAAATCAATTGTTGCTAAAACCAAAATAAATAAAGGTGAAATTTTAGATGAAAATAATATCACAATAAAAAGACCTGGTGGGGGCATAAGTCCAATGAAATGGGATAAAGTTTTAGGCTCTAAGGCAAAAAAAAAATATAACGAAGACGAATTGATATGAGTAAAAGAAAAATATGTGTAGCTACTGGATCACGTGCTGATTATGGATTGCTTTATTGGTTACTAAAAGGAATCAAAGAGGATAAAAACCTTGAACTTCAATTAATTGTAACAGGAATGCATTTGAGTAAAGAATTTGGATTGACATATAAAGAAATAGAGAAAGATTTCAAAATAGATAAAAAAATAGATATAGAAATATCTACAGATAATAGCATAGGACTTTCAACTTCAATGGGTATAGCTCAAACCTCCTTCTCAAAAGTATATGAAGAATTACAACCAGAGATTGTTGTGGTATTAGGAGATAGATATGAAATTTTTAGTGCAGCTAGTGCAGCTATGATATCAAGAATACCCATAGCACATCTTCATGGTGGAGAAGCTACAGAAGGATTAATTGATGAAGCCATTCGACACTGTATCTCTAAGATGAGCCACTTACATTTTACTGCTACAGATGTATATTCAAAAAGAGTAATACAATTAGGTGAAAACCCTAGTAGGGTCTTCAACATTGGAGGTTTAGGAATTGAAAACATAAAAAAGTTAAAAATTTTATCAAAATTAGATTTTGAAAATTCTATAAAATTTAAATTAAGTTTAAAAAATATTTTAGTCACTTTCCATTCTGTAACTCTTGAGACTAAAACTTCACAAAAACAATTTCAGGAATTATTATCTTCAATAGATGAATTAGAGAAAACAAATATTATATTTACTAAGACGAATAGTGATACCGATGGTAAGATTATAAATTTAATGATCGATGAATATACCTTCAAAAATCCAAATAAATCAATAGCCTTTACATCTATGGGGCAATTAAATTATTTAAGTGCTTTGAAACATATTGATATGATAATCGGTAATAGTTCAAGCGGTCTACTTGAGGCCCCAAGTTTTAAAGTTGGTACTATAAATATTGGTGATAGACAACAAGGTAGACTAAAGGCAAAGAGTGTTATCGATTGTTTACCTGATAAAAAAAGTATCGATGAAGCAATTAAAAGAGTTTATTCAAGTGATTTTCAAAAAATTTTAAAAAATGTAAAAAATCCATATGGTGATGGATATGCAAGTGAAAAAATAATATCTGTATTAAAAAATACTTCGTTAGACAATATTTTAAAAAAACCTTTTTTTGATATTAGTTTTAAAACATGAAAATACTTTTTATTGGTTGTGTTGAGTTTTCAAAAAAAACGCTCCAAAAATTAATAGATTTAAATTCACAAGTGGTAGGTGTATGCACGAAAGAAAAATCTAAATTTAATAATGATTTTGCTGATTTAAAACCACTTTGTAAAAAATACAAGATACCCTTTAAACTTGTTAAAGATATTAATTCTATTGAAAATTTTAATTGGATAAAATCATTAAAACCAGACATCATTTTTTGTTTTGGTTGGTCTAGTATTTTAAATAAAGAATTATTGAAATTGACTCCAATGGGTATTTTAGGTTTTCATCCTACTAAATTACCTAGGAACAGAGGCAGACACCCATTGATTTGGGCTCTGGTATTAGGATTAAGAAAAAGTGCTTCAACTTTTTTTTTTATGGATGAGGGTATTGACAGTGGTAAAATTTTGTCTCAAAAAGATTTTGATATCTTATTCACAGATGATGCCCAAATTTTATATGATAAGGTTACTAAACTAGCTCTATCACAAATAGAGGAATTTATACCTCGTCTTGAAAAAAAAACATTTAAGACATTAAAACAAAATCATAATTTATCTAATGTATGGAGAAAACGACGTGAAAATGATGGTTTGATCGACTTTAAAATGTCAAGTGAAGCTATTTATAACTTAGTAAGAGCTTTAACAAAACCATATATCGGAGCACATATTTTATATAAAAAATCAGAAGTAAAAGTTTGGAAGGTAAAAATTAATAAAATTAATAAAAATAATAAAAATAATAATATTGAGAGTGGGAAAGTTTTAGATATCAATAAAAGTAATATTTTAGTAAAAACATACGATGGAGTTATTGAAATAACACATCATGATTTTAAAAAAACCCCAAAGATTGGCGAATATTTATGAAAGATAAAATACTTGTAGTTGCTGTCCACCCCGATGATGAAACACTAGGTTGTGGCGGAACATTACTTAAACATAAAGCTAAGGGTGACAAAGTTCATTGGCTTATTTGCACAAATCTGAATAAAAAACATAGCTATTATGATAATAGAGAGCTAGAAATACAGAAAGTTTCAAAATTATTTAATTTTGACAGTGTTCATCAACTTCAATTTGAAACAACCAAGATTGATCAATATTGTATGAGTCAAATAATTGATGAAATATCAAAAATAATTAGAAAATTAAAACCTAATATTATTTACCTTCCTTTTAAAGAGGATATTCATACTGATCATAAAAAAATATTTGAGGCAGCATATAGTTGTACTAAGTCATTTAGATTTAAATATATAAATAAAATATACATGATGGAGACACTGAGTGAAACAGAGTTTTCACCCAGCACTAAAGAGAGTACATTTATCCCTAATACATTTGTAGATATAAGCAAGTATATGATTAAAAAAGTCCAAATAATGAAAATTTATAAAAGTGAAATTGGTAATCATCCATTTCCAAGAAGTGAAACAAGCATAAAAGCATTAGCAAGCTTCAGAGGATCATCATCTGGATGCAAGTTTGCTGAGAGCTTTGTTCTTTTGAAAGAAATAAAGTGAAAAGCATAGATAAATTAAAAATTTTCTCAGACTCTACAATAAAGCAAGCGCTGAAAATTATTTCAGACGGAGCCATCCATATAGCAATTGTAGTTGACAGAAAAGATAAGTTTGTAGGTACATTGTCTGATGGAGATATCAGAAGAGGATTTTTAAAAGGTTTGAATTTAAAAAGTCCAATTAAATCATTGGTTTCAAAGAAACCTATTTTTGCTAATAAAAAAGATACTAAAGAAAAGTTACTAAAAATTGCACTTTCAAAAAAAGTTTATCAAATTCCTGTAGTGGAAGATACAGGTAAAGTTATTGGTATACACGTATTAGATGAACTCATAAGATATAAAGATAAATCAAATAAGGTGGTGATAATGGCCGGTGGAAAGGGGATGAGACTAAGGCCACTTACAAAAAACACTCCAAAACCTATGCTTAAAGTAGGTGATAAACCAATTCTACAAACTTTAATAGAAAAATTTAGAGAGAGTGGCTATAAGAATTTTGTAATATGTGTAAATTATAAATCTAACGTTATTAAAAAATTTTTTAGTGATGGTGAAAAATTTGGTGTAAACATTGAATATATTCAAGAAAAGTCAAGAATGGGAACCGCAGGTGCTTTAAGCCTCTTTAAAAAAAAACCAACAGAACCTTTTTTTGTTATCAATGGTGATTTATTAACTAACCTTGATTTTGAAAAATTACTTAATTTTCACTACGATCAGAATTCAGAGGCCACGATGTGTGTTAGAGAATATAATATACAATCCCCTTATGGTGAGGTTACATTGGACAATGTAAAAATTAAATCAATAGAAGAAAAACCTAAACATAAATACTATGTTAATGCCGGAGTGTATGTATTAGAGCCAAAATGCATTAGTTTAATCCCCAAAAAATATTTTGATATGCCGTCTCTTTTTAAAAAAATGATAACTAAAAATAAAAGTATAGTTTCTTTCCCATTGGGAGAGTATTGGTTAGATATTGGTAAATTTAATGATTATAAAAAAGCAAATATTGATTTTGATTTTTTGATTTCACGATAAGTTGATAATTAAACTATATAGAAAGAAAATATGAAATTAATTGCAGAGACAGCTTGGCACCATGAGGGAAATTTTTTGTTCATGAAAGATTTAGTTTCTGAGATTGCCTTTAAATCAAATGCAGATATCGTAAAAATGCATATCACAATAGATTTTGATGAATATATGGACCCAAAACATGAGTTATATGAAAAATTAAAGCCGATGTTATTTAATAGAAATCAATGGCATGAACTTATTTCAATTATTAAGAATAGTGGTAAAGAACTAATGCTATTACCAAATGACTCACAGGCAATCGAATTTGTATCTAAATACCAACCTGAATATATTGAATTACATTCTGTGTGGTTAAATGTTCCTAATCTTCAAAATAAAATATTGGAAAAATTCAATACTGAAACAAAAATTGCTATAGGTATTGGAGGATGTACTATAGAGGAGATTGATAAAGTAGTAAAATTTTTTGAAAAAAGAAAAACAATTATTATGTTTGGCTTTCAAAACTATCCAACTAAATATGAGGATGTAAATATATCTAAAATCAGAAAAATTCAGACATTATTTCCAAATCATCATTATGGTTATGCTGATCATACAGGCTGGAATGAGCCCAATAATGAATTAATCACATTATTGGTTGCTTCAAACAATATGAGCTTTGTAGAAAAACATGTCACAAACTTTTTTGGTCATGATCGAATCGATTTCAGTGCAGCTATCTCGTTTGAAATGTTTAATTCATTATCCAATAAAATTAAACTACTTAATCAAATTAGTGGAAATGGTTTAACTGAACTCAATGAGGGAGAAAAGTCTTATTCTCAATATGGACCAATGAAAATGGCAGCTATATCTAATAGTGATTTGAAAGAAGGACATATTTTTTCTATCAATGATGTCTCTTTTAAAAGATTTAATGAAAAAACAGATTTATCCCAAGTAGATATATTAAATTTAGTTGGAAAATCTCTTATGAAAAATATTTCTAAAAACGAAATTTTTAAATCTATTCATTTCAATAAAAATATAAAATGAGGGTAGGGTATTTACTTATTGGAAGATTAAAATCAAAGAGACTACCAAATAAATTACTTCTTGACGTTAAAGGCAAGCCAATAATTTCTCATTTATTGGATAGATTAAAATTATGTAAAAAGGTAGATGAAATTATTATTTGTACTTCAACAAATGATCAAGACAAGCCTTTAGATAAAATTGCAAAAGATAATAAAGTAATTTGTTTTAATGGAGACCCAGACGATGTTCTGCTTAGAATGAATGATGCGGCTAAAAAACATAAACTAGACTATATATTGACTATAACTGCTGACAGCCCATTTGTAGATCCTACATACGCAGACTCAATTGTTGACATGTTTAAAAAAACAGGAGCAGATTTAATTAGACAATTTGATTTACCTCACGGTGTTTTTTCTTATGGTATAAATGTTGAGGCTCTTAGAAAAGTTATTGACATTAAAGCTAGTTCAGATACGGAGGTATGGGGACGCTATTTTACCGATACGGGACTTTTTAATGTTTTAGATTTTGAAGTTACAAATAGCTTCCATAAAAGACCTGGTATGAGAATGACTTTAGATTACCCAGAAGATTGGATTTTTTTTAAAACTATTTTTGAAGCACTCTATAAAGATAAACAAATTTTCTCTTTAGACGAAATATTAACATTTCTTGATTCTAACCCAGATGTTGTAAAAATTAATAAAAATTGTGGTGATCGATTTTTAAAAAAATTTAGAACACATTCTGAAATCAAACTTAAAAAAAAACACCATGTTATAAAAGCACTTGTCATTGGGTGCGGTTCTATTGGTCAAAGACACATTAAAAATCTAAAAAATATTGGAATTAAATCAATTTACGCTTTACGAACTAGAAAAGGATTTTATCAAGACTTACCTCATGATTTAGGTGTAGTTGAACTAAATAACTGGAATGAAGTAGCTAAAGAAGAACCAGACATTGCAATTATTTCAAACCCCACCAGCTTTCATTTAGAAACAGCTTTAAAACTTTCACCTTTTGTAAAGGGTATTTTAATGGAAAAACCTTTATCTAACTCTCTTGCGGGTGTCGATGAGTTAATAAAAATGATAAAAAAAAATGATAATATTTTTTTTATGGGACATAATTTAATGTTTCATCCAATTATTTTAAATATTAAAGAATTCATTAATTCTAATGAATTAGGAAGAATGATAAATATTCAGAGTCAAGTAGGACATTGGTTGCCAGATTGGCATCCATACGAAAACTATAAAGAATCATATTTTGCCAAAAAGGAACTTGGCGGCGGGGTAGCTTTAACACTTATACATGAAATACACATGGCTATTGAACTTGCGGGTAGACCCTTAGAGGTATGTGGAATGAGGTCTGAGTCCTCATTGCTAGATGTAAATAAAGATATTGACGTGATTTCAGATGTTATGATTAAGCATAATTCTGGATGTGTAAGTCAAATTCACATGGATTATATTCAAAAACCTTTTCATAGAAGTGGTTTAATTACATTTGAGCAAGGTTGGATATCTTATGACTTTAATGAACAAAAAGTAGTAGCTCAAACGCCAAATAATAAACTTCCTTTTGTTATATGGTCTGATAAGAATTATGATGCTAATGAAATGTATATAAAACAACTAAAGTGTTTTATTGATTATGTCGAAGAAGGAAGAATAAAACACAACTATGATATTAATGGTGGATTAGAGAGTTTATGGGTTGTTGAATCATATTTTAACTCTGAAAATCAAAAAAAAATCATCAAGAATGAAAAAAATTATCAATTTGAATTTTAAACAATAAAAGATGTTCAACCTCAAAGATAAAGTAATTCTAGTAGTTGGTGGTAGGGGTTATTTAGGAAAGAATTTTTGCTATTATTTAAATAAACAAAAAGGAACAGTAATTTCTGCAGATTTGAAAGAAAGTTCAATAGCAGCATCTAAATCCAAAAATGAGAAAGACCAATCAAAAATTATACAAATGGATATTGATGTCACAGATAAAAAATCAGTCTCTCAAACAATAGAAAAAGTTATAAAAAAATATGGCAAAATAGATGTGCTTGTTTTTAGTGTAACTGCAAAACCAAATGATTTTTATTTACCTTATACTGAATGTTCACTTAAGGGTTGGCAAAGTGTGATTAGTGCTGAGCTAGATGGAGCTTTTTTGGTAACACAAAAAGTAGGTAGATATATGGAGCAAAAAGAAAAAGGAAGTATAATATTGCTATCTTCAATGTACGGTGTTGTAGGAAATGATCAGCGTATTTATAAAGGCTCAAACCTTGATACCCTTTACGGTAATAAAAAAAATACCAAAATTAAAAAGCAAATATATTCACACTCAGCTTATCCTACAGTAAAAGGTGGAGTTATATCTTTAACAAGATATCTTGCAGCATATTGGGGGCAAAAAAATATAAGGATTAATTGTATTTCTCCTGGAGGCATCGCCCATGAGGGGGAAAATAAAGATTTCTTAGAAAAATATTCTGAAAAGGTTCCTTTAGGGAGAAAAGGTAAGTTAGATGAAATTTCTCCTGCAGTTGTTTACTTAGCTTCTGATGAGTCTAGCTATTTAACAGGTCAAAATATCATAATCGATGGTGGATGGACTGCATGGTGATAAATAAAATATAATTTTTATAGAATTAATAATAATAAAAACTAAATGAACAAAAAATTTTTTTTATCAAGAAACAATTTAGGTATTGTTAATAATATTATTTTAATTGATGGTTTTTCTGGAACGGGTAAATCTCTATTAGGCTCTATTCTTAGTCATCTTCCTAGAGCTGAACAATGGCAAACAGATTATTTTTATGAGCAAATATCTGTTCTTAATTATTTACATAAACTACCCATACAGTCTGCAAAAGCACTATGTGAAGTAAAGTCAAATGAGACTATATATAACTTATTTATTGGTAGGAATGTCAATTTCAGAAGTACAGATATTTCTTCACCCTTAAGTAATGGATTAAAAAAAAAATATAATGAAAGATTAAAAAA
>MDTB01004515.1_pt1 | contig 10465 bp, 8 predicted proteins | sample 811161 | NCBI WGS metagenome assembly MDTB01 (sample SAMN05326650, study PRJNA326480) | marine metagenome | isolation source: seawater | place: Mediterranean Sea | collected 2009
GTCTTCGGGCGGATTCGGAGTCGCTGGGATACTCCTGCAGGTGCACCGGATAATGTTGATGACCGGGACGTTGATGAGAATTTCAACTTTGTAGTGGGCCCTCAGGGAAACCAAAATGCTCCCAAGGTCTTTATAGATACGGGAGCGAAAGACGAGCTAGGGGCTGATGTTGGTCCCCAGAATACGGGTAACGTTAGTGACTATATTTATGATACGGCCAGCCCAAACCCAAATGAGCTAGATGTGTCCCTTCAAGGAGATGGAGTAAACGACGATGAAGATTGGCATCACGTTGCTTTAACTTTTGATGAAGATACTGGGGAAGTAAGATTTTACTTCGACCACAACCTTAGCCAGTCGAGAATTCTCAGTGATTCCGAGGGTGATGGATATACTCATCCAGTTGCGGACCTTCTTTTTGGTAAACTTACCAATGCCGAGTATGGACTCCTTATGGACGAAGTTCGGCTTTCGAACTCGATTTTAACTCCGTCTAATTTTCTTAGAGTGCCCCTTCCTGAGGTGGGGGCTCCAGTCGGCTACTGGAGAATGGAAGAAGAAGATGCGGTTGATGGAGGGGACATCTTTTTAGCAGAGAATGCTACTTCAGATCTCCATGGAGCTACATTTCAGAATGGACAGCCCAGGTATTCCACCGATGTCCCAGGTGCGATTATCTATGACCCTCTTTCCGGGCAGTCGCTGACCAACACTTATTCGTTGGATGCGAGTATCGCAAATTCTCGACTGAGAGTGACTGATGATGCCTCATTTAATTCGTCTTTCACCCTAGAGTTTTTCATGAAACTTGAGGGTGAACCAGGCAACTGGCACGCGTTTGCCCGCCGTCAAGAAGCAGGTGACCAGCGCTGGCAAATCGACTTTGATCATGGCAATAAGGGAAGCTACGGAAGGGGGCGGACACGTTGGGACACTCCGGACGGAGACAATGCGAACTTTGTTACGGGTGAACAAGGCTGGACCAACATGCCAGGCGATAGGAGATTATTGGTTGATACAGATTCCGGAGATGGTTTGCCCGCGAGCTACGATGATGCAGTGGATTGGTCTCTTGATGGTGATGGGATTAATGATAATCCAATCTGGCGTCATGTGGCTATTTCCTTTGACGAAGAGACCCAAGAGATTAGCTATTACTTAGATTATCAACTCTCGCAGTCACGGCTTCTGACAGATAGCGACGCAAGCGGTTATGTCCACCCGGCGGCCCCCATTGATTTTGGAAAACTTAGCAATGCTGATTACGGTCTCTTCCTCGATGAGGTTCGCTATACTGGCGAGGTTCTTTCGCCAATTCAGTTCCTGCAGGTTGTTGATTCTCCTGTCGCTCCAGCTGTCGAACTCGCTATTACTTCCGTCGTGTATGAGCCCTCAGCTCCTAGCGCGACAGTCACGTGGAATTCTAAGCCTGGCTATCGCTATAGCCTTGATTACTCCACCGATCTAAGTAACTGGTTAGAGATTCTCGAAGAAGAGATTGCCGACGATATTACTTTTTCATACACCGATACAGATCTTGAAGGAGGTCAGGGTCGACTCTTTTATCGCGTCCGCGAATACAAATAAAAATTTAATACCACAAGCTCATGAACAAAATAATATTTCTTCCTTTGACACTCGCTTTAAGTGCCTCTCTTCCGGCAGGAACAACCGCATACTGGCGCCTTGAAGAAGGTGTGGTGGGAAATAGTATTGATGCCGCCCTAGATAGCTCTGGAAATGGACTGAACCAAAACGGGAAAGGTGGGAGTCCGACCTATTCTTCGAATGTGCCTGGAGCCTTCATCTACGATCCTATTACTTCCTCCACGGTTGCAAATACTCTTTCGATGAGTTCTTTAGCTCCAAATTCGAGAATTCACACAGCTAATAGTGACGCTCTAAATACCTCCTTTACCTTTGAAATGTTTATTCAGATCAAAGGGGAGCCTGCAGCCTACCATAACTATGCCAACCGGATTGGCGCTAATACTGATAAGTGGCAGATCGACTTTGATCATGGTAATAAGGGATCTTTTGGTCGGCCTCGCGTCCGCATGGACACTCCAGATGGCGACAATGTGAACTATGTAACCGCTCAGGCAGGTTGGAACAATCTTCCCAGTGACCGGCGAATTTGGGTTGATAGTGAGGAGGCCTACGATGGTGCAAGTCCTCCGGTCTATGGTGATGCCGCTGATTGGTCAACTGTAGGGGATGGGATCAACGACAACTTAGCCTGGCGTCACCTTGCGATGACTTTTAACCAAGATACTCAGGAGGTAAGTTTTTACCTAGACTACGAACTTTCTGGGTCTCGAACTTTAGTTGACGAGGACGGCAGTGGGTATGTCCATCCAGATGCAGGGATTCGATTTGGTAAAACTGGTAACAGTGAATACGAAATGTATGTTGACGAGGGTCGATATTCCGACAGTGTCCTCACTCCAGATCAGTTCCTTGTGGCCGTGAATGTTCCCGAGCCTTCAACTACGGTTCTCTGGTTCCTCGGGGGGGCAATGCTTTTACGCCGTCGGCGGTAAAGCCTGAGTTCTCTCTCAAATTAGATAAATCAGGTCAACAAGCTTGACCAATTTCAGTGCCGCAGTTTTGCGGCATTTTTCGTGGCCGCTAAGGTGAGAGGGGAGATAGCATTCAGAAAAATGCTATCGATCGTGACAAAATGGAAGCCATCTTCGCTCCGTTCTAAAAGTATCAACTGATGTAGGACGGGTGGAGGGAGCTTGAGAATTTTACTTATCTTTCCTTCCCTATCATTAGTTGATCAATCAAGGAGGAGGTATCTTCGATACTTTGATCACTGCCTTCTCGGGTGGCCCATCCTGAAAAACCGACTTCCTTTAGTGCGGCGCGAACTTTATCCCAGTCGACATCTCCCTCGCCGAGTCGACAGAATCCGTTCTTTTTGCCCCAGTCCTTGATGTCGAGCTTCACGGTGCGGTGACCGAGAGTGCGGATCCATTCTTCAGCGGGAGCGAACTTCTGCATGTTACCGATATCAAAGTAGGCACCTACCCACGGATTATCAAAGGCATCGAGGTAGTCGCGAAACTTGTCGGGTGTTTCGCAGAAGCCATTCCATACGGTTTCGATCAAAACGCGGACTCCAAGACGGCTTGCGAGGGGGAGGACCTTACGCACTTCTGCGATAGAGCGGTGCCAGACATGGTCGTGAGTTTCATCTGCTCCGTTGACCTTGCCGGGCACTAAAAGGACGGACGATCCACCGAGGCGGTGAGTGTCTTGGATATTCTGCTTCATCATCGCGAGACCCTTGGCACGAGTTTCAGGATCGGGACTGCTCAGCCGGGTGCCCCAGTGCCATCCGCAAACCATTCCATGAAACATTACCCCAGTCTCTTGCGAGGCCTTCGCATAGTCGGCGGCCTGTTTGGCGTTCCCGCTTTCCACGCCATCAAATCCGAGCGTTTTGAGACGATTGAAAAATTCTAGAGGTGATTCATTTCTTCTCTTTCCACCCTTAACTGCCTTAAAAATCCGTCCTTCGAGAGACCCTGTTGCGGTTTCAATATCCTTTCCGGTGGCACGCGAGCCAGCGAGAGCGGCGGTAGTTGCGAAACTGGTGGTGGTGAGAAATTGGCGACGGGAGTGAAAAGCAGTCATATGAAATAAATGGTAGTTTCAGAACTTAAATGACTCTAATCAGCGCACCCCCTTTTTGGGAAGGTGAAATACCCATTACTCATGGAGCTTGGGTAGGCAATATCCCAATTGGAAATAACTATCTACAATTTGTTTCTCTTTCCCCCTTTTGGAATAAGCGGGCACAAATACTTGGGAGACTTGACGTGTCCCAAGAATGAGCTGCATCGGAATTACCCGACCGGAAAGAAGAGCAGACGAAAGTGAAGAACCTTTCGTGCACGGCTCAAAAAATCACCTCAAGATCAGGAAGTTCTTTCTTTAATGCAGCGGCTCCCTTTTCGGTCACCTTAGATTGCCAAAGATAAATTTTTCGGAGTTTTGATAAGTCCTTAAGCTTCATCAAACCCAAATCAGTGACTTGAGTTCCCCATAAGTTTAGCCATTCCAATCCCTCTATATCACCGATCGTATCGAGCGTTTCATCTCCAATCTGAGTTTGGCTAAGGTCGAGTTTCTTAAGCTTTGTCATTTTTGGGAGTTCGGTTTTTAGAGCATTATTAGTAATTGAGCTTGAGCCCAGCTTTAGGCTGGAGAGAGCTTCACTCACCGGCGCAATTTTTAAAAACATCTCATCAGTCAGTTTTTCTCTGAGACTCACTGCTGTGAATTCCAGATCGGATGAATCTTGTGACACAAAATTCAAAGAGGTTCTGAAAGTCACCTCTTGCTTTAGAGTTGCTAGTGTGGACTGCAGGGCCTCACGTTTTGCAAGCTTTTGGAGCTGGGCTTTTTTTTGAGCGGCCTCCATTTTCTCTCTCTCTTCGGGGCTCTTCAACATTGCTGCTGCCGCTAAAATTTCTTCAGAAGCTCCCATTTGAGCTAAAGTTTGATCTTTTAAAGTTTTGCCCTTGGGGAGCTTGTCCACCCACCATGTCATCAACTTGATTTCATGGGTCTCCATTTGCTTTTTCTTTGGTGGAGGCATGTGCATGTCATCATCTTTGGGCAATGCAATGACCTCTATCATGTAACTGCTCTCAGAATTTCCGGGAACTAGGGTGCGAAACTCTTCACCATCTTGACTATCTCCCCCAATCAACATATTTTCAAAGGTATCCATCCATAAGCCACCTTTGCCTTTGTCTTTCGCCTCGGAGTGACAGGAATGGCACTTTTCTTCCATAATGGGCACTATGACCTCAGCAAAAGCCAATCGATCTTTAGGGGGCTTCGCTCCCTTGGATTCTAGGACCAGAACAAAGCAGAGCAGAAGATAACAATGTTTCATAGAACCGGAAATTTACATCCCTAGTTGTCCTTGTCAGGAATAAAGATAGAGAAAATCTAAAGTTGGTTCAAACTTCCTTGAGGTTCAAATGATCTGGAATTTTTCTGGCCTGTAACTTGTTGATTCTTAGAGAAATAACCTCAAGTAGGGATTGTCGTAAAGAAATGCCTAGCAGGTCACTCCCTCCGCTTTTTCTGGTTCGCCCGATGATGTGGGGACTCCCTGGGCAGGACAGCAAGGGTTGCGGAGTTTTCTGGAATGCCATTGGCCAGCCTGGTTTTCACGGACGCGAACTGCGGGTTATCAATGAGGTTCTCATACTCGTGCGGATCATTCTGGAGATCATAGAGTTCCTCAAAACCATTACCGTAGCGAATGAATCGGTAGCGCTCATCTGCGACCCCGTGTGAGGGATTTCGTTCATTCCCGAATTGGAAGGAGCAGAGTGCTAGCCGGTCACGTTTAGCGCCTGGATTTTTGAGCTGTGAGACTAGGGATAGTCCATCGCACTGGCTGGGAATGGGAAGGTCTGACAGCTCGCAAAGAGTAGGGTAAACATCGGTGAGGGTTGCTGGCTGCCTTGTTTTTTCTCCGTCTTTGCTCACACCTGGAGCGTGGATGAAGAGGGGGACTCGCGAGGTCTGATCCCACAACGCAAACTTTTCCCAGTTGGCCTTTTCCCCAATATGGAAGCCATGATCGCTCCAGAGAACTATAATGGTGTTGTTCTTCATGCTGGGTGTTCGATCGAGGGCGTCTAGAATTCGTCCCAGCTGATGGTCCACGTAGGAGATGCTGGCGAGGTATCCTTGCATCAGCTTTTTCCATTGGTGATTTTCGATCACCCATTTGTGCCAATGGGTGCGACCGTGGTTATGAGCGTCGCTCAGATCATCTTCGCGGTAGGGAGGCAGTTTGATTTCCTCAAGTGGATATTGGTCGAACCACTTGCGGGGAACTTCCCAAGGAATGTGGGGGCGAAAAAGTCCTATGGCGAGGAAGAGAGGTTTTTCACGCTCTTGCTTCATTTGTTTGATGGCCCAGTCGACAACCATATGGTCACCGGTTTGTTCATCAATTTGCTCGAGAGGTGCGGCTCCGAAGAGCTGCGAGCTACCACCCAGAGGGCGCCCCTTGCTAAGACCAGCTTTTTCGTCGGATATTAGTTCTGGTCTTGGCCAGTCTGGAGCGATGGGATTATTGGGGTCACCACGATATTCATCCCACGCTTCCGGGTCGTTCTGAGAATCGTGTGGGGTCCATTGGAGGGTATGGAAGATCTTGCCACCTCCTGCTGCGTAGTAGCCGTGATCGCGGAAGTGCTGTGAGAGCACGACCGCATTTTCAAGTAATTTAGATTCATGGCGCCAACGGGGTCCTCGTGCGCCGAACATATTGCGATAGATGCCGGATCGTGTGGGATGCACGCCGGTCATGATTGCTACTCTTGATGCATGGCAGACTGGAGCGGCACAATGGGCGTTGGTGAAGGTAACCGACCGTTTTGCAAGACGCTCAAAGTTTGGGGTCTGGATTCCCGGATGGTTATCGAGCGGCGAGATGTAGTCATTGAGGTCGTCAATTGCAATGAAGAGAACGTGAGGTTTTCCTGCTAGTGGTAAACCGACGAGTAAGAGGAATGTGATAATTGGTAAAAGCGAGAACATGACGAAAGTTGAGGGGGAAGAGCGACTCGGCTATTTTACTTTTCTCGGGTCGTAGCTTGGAATGGGCCAAGGCTGCACCCCGACTCGATCCGCCCATAATTGCCAGGCGGCCACCATGGAATTGAGCTTATCGGGCATTTTTTTTGCGAGGTCATTAAGCTCGGTTCGATCCTCTTCCATATCATAGAGCTCCCACTTGCGGGGTTGGTTTCTGCGATACATCGATAAAATTTTCCATTTGCCGTCACGAAGTCCGAGATTGCCATGGTGTTCAAAGCCAATGGGGCTCTGCCGGGAGAGTGTTTTTCCAGCAAGAGTTGGAATTAGGCTGACACCCTCCATAGGCTGGATTTCATTGCCATTATAATTTTTAGGGTAGGTCGCGCCTGCAGCCTCAACGAAGGTGGGCATCAGATCGATGAGATGGGATACATCATGGATGATCTTTCCATTTTGATCAGAGTCAATCCCCCGAGGCCAACTGACGATAAAAGGAGTGCCGATCCCTCCCTCGTATGGGTCGTGCTTATAACCCCTAAAGGGTGTATTGGAAGTGTTCGCCCAGCCCGGCCCGTAAGCAACAAAAGTGTCATCTCCGCCAGGCATAGTCTCGGGTCCGGTGCGGACAAATTTTCCGTCGCGCGTCTGCATGGGAGGCCAAATTTTGGTTTGCAGTCCGTCCTTGCCAAGAGGCTTGAATTTAAATTGGTCCTTTTTTTGCGAATTGTTTACCCGACCGTAGCCTTCTGCGCACCCTCCATTGTCTTGGAGGTAAATCACTAGAGTATTCTCAAAGAGTTTTTGTTTCTTGAGTTCGTTAACAATCCTCCCAATACCACGATCCATAATCTCGGTCATGGCGGCATAGACTTCCATGCAACGAATGTCCCAGGCCTTATGCTTGAAGCCTTTCCAGTCGAGCCCTTTGGACATCGCCCATTTCTTATCGATAACACCCATTTCAATGGCCTTCTTATATCGAGCTTGGCGGATCGACGGATATCCCTTGTCGTAAGTTCCCTTATATTTTGCGATGTCAGCTTCCGGGGCGTGCATGGGCCAGTGGGCACTGGTGTGGGAGACATAGAGAAAAAACGGCTTATTCGATGCTTCGTTGTCGCCACAGTGATCGCCGATGAATCGGATCGCATTGTCATTGATTGCATCAGTGTAGTAGAAGGATTCGGGGTGATAGCCGGGGTCATTTTCGGGAGTAATGTAGGTATTGCCACGGCAAAGGGTGGCGGGATCATAGAAACTACCTGCTCCCGTAATGGTGCCGTAAAAGCGGTCGAAGCCACGCTGCATCGGCCATGCTGATCTATCTCCATTAGGGTTCTTGTGTCGGGTCAGATGCCATTTGCCGGACATGTAGTTTTTGTATCCAGCCCCTTTGAGGGCTTCGGCTAGAGTCACGCAGCGTTTGTTAATGGATCCACGATAACCAGGCCAGCCCCGGTCACCTTCCATTAGCCCCATGCCTGTTTGGTGGGAGTAGAGACCAGAGATCAGGGCGGCGCGGGTGGGACAGCATCGTGAGGTGTTGTAAAACTGGGTGTAGCGCAGGCCGTTCCGGGCAAGCTCGTCGAGAACGGGTGTTCTAATCTCACTTCCGTAGCAACCGATGTCTGAGTAGCCCATGTCGTCTGCCATGATGAGGACGATATTGGGTTTTTTTGGAGCGGCGCCTAAAGCCCAGAATCCAAAAGAAAAAAGGAAGAGGATTGTTTTCATAATTTTGGTCGTGTGGTGTCAATAAGAAGGGCGTGGGATGATTGTTCTTAAGAAGCTGCGACAGGTGGTAAAGGAGAGAAATAAGAGAACTAAATTATTGGGACAATTGTTTCTTTATGAATGTAGCTACTTGGGCTGCAAGTAGATCACGGCCAGCTTCATTGTAATGCACATCATTCTCTCCCAGTTGATACCTTTTCCGTTCGTTTTCAATTAAGGCATAGAGATCGTTTACCATGACTCCGTGCTTCTTCATCACTCTCAGGGCGGCCTGATTGAATTGTTTAGCTCTTGCCTTTGAAATTTTAATTCCCGCATTTTTTTCGGGTCCAACACAAGGCGGAGTGGTCATAGCAAAGACTAGCTTAGCTCCTGATTTCTTGAGATTTTGAACAATATTATCGAGGCTTTTGGAGTAGGATCTAGGAGTTGCTTTGGTGTCCTGCGACCATCCATACCAATCCCATAATCCAAAATTAAAATGAATCAGATCCCATTTTTCGTTGCCGATCCATTCATTGATTTTTTGATCTCCAAAAGCGGACCACTTACAATTCGTTTTAGGCCGGTGGACATTGGCTCTCCCATCTAGTATTTTTCTTACTCGGGGAGTATACCCGATCGAAATTGAGTCTCCTATAATCAGAACTCGTGGCAGTCCTAGCTTGTCGACGGGATTATCAAAAGCTTTAGAGAAAGGATCGGGGGTTGCATGAAGAACTCCTGCGGCAGCGAAAAGAAATAGATTAAAAAAAGTTATTCTTTTTTGCATGCCCCAACCTAGGAAGAAGAATGCTGTCCGCCTAGGAATTTTCTATTGTCAGGGCGTTTCGGGATGTTTGAGATACAGGGATGTCGATTGATCGCCGAAGTTTTTTGAACCATTCTGCCCTTTTTGCTGCCGCTACGACTTTACCTGCCCGTTGGTGCCGCGCAAAAGACCTGCCTGTGAACCGTAAACTTAAGATGCGATTTGCGGTGGCTTCAGACCTACATTATGGCCAGGCTAATACTCCATTTGTGCAAATGGCAGAAGAGATGGTGGGCTGGATGAACAAGGAGAAGCAGGGAAAGGGACTCGATTTACTCTTCATCAATGGAGATCTAACTCACGACAATCCCCAGCTGCTTTTAGAGTTACGTGACAAGCATTTGTCCAAGCTTGAGGTTCCCTACTATTGTACGAAGGGAAATCACGACTATTTAGATCCTAAAGAAAAATCTCCGACTGAGTCGTGGAAAAAGATTTGGGGCTATGATGCTAACCATACAGTGACACACAAAAAGTTCGCTTTCGTTTTGGCTGACACTTCAGCTCCGGCGAAAAGTAATATTTATCGTGCTGCCAGCCGAGAATGGCTCAAGGCTGAGTTTGAAAAATATGCGAAAGCGCCGGCTATCTTCTCGTTGATTCATATCCAGCAACGCAAGCACAAGGTATGCGGATGGCCACAACATGGCGTAAACGATGTTAATCAAGTTGAGGAAGGAGAGGCTGTGATGAGCTTGCTAGAAACCACTCCCAACGTCCGCGGGGTCTTCCATGGCCACAATCATGACCAAACTAGCATGTGGATTTCGGGTGACCGCCGTTACTTTTTTGATAGTCACGTCGGAGGGAGTTGGGGTGCTGCGAAGGGTTACCGTATCGTGGAAATTGACGAGTTAAACCGGATGGTGACCTATCAGGTCAATGCTGAGGCGGGTAAGGAGCTTAACCGTAACGATTTGCCCTAATTTCTCGGGAGGAGGAAGCGGGACTAGGGCGCTCCAGCTTTGGTTGAGTCACTCATGATGGTTGCCGAAAACCAAATCCAAAAATTTTAGCTGAGATCATTAAAGATCTCAGCCTATCGAACTTTTTTCTACGACCCAGTTACCTTGCAGAAAATGACCGCGCTTGTTGCGAGAAGAATGATAGTAATCAGTATGATCCGACCGGAACGTTTCTTGGCTATATTGTGAATGATTCAAAGCATGAAGGACTCTTTATTCAACTTTGAATGAACGCAAGTAATTGGTCGTAGAAATCACGAATAGTCAGATGAGACTATTATTTTGAAAGAGTTGTTTGGGGGAATTTGAGTGTAGAGCGCAGCTACCCAAAAAGGGGTAGGTAAGAGCGAAGAAATTAATTTTCAGTCGAGGA
>MDTB01127444.1_pt1 | contig 10465 bp, 9 predicted proteins | sample 811161 | NCBI WGS metagenome assembly MDTB01 (sample SAMN05326650, study PRJNA326480) | marine metagenome | isolation source: seawater | place: Mediterranean Sea | collected 2009
CGTCGAACCATGGAGCGAGATCAAGGGGAACGGCGACGGCAGAGGAAGTTTGCACAGCCGGAAAGTAAAGCACTCATGTTGCTGATCGTTGCCACCTTCGTTTCCGGCTAATGAACGTTCACTGCCCCTTTACACAAGAGGAATCGGCGAGACACAGATCTTGCCTACTTTCCGAAGCATGACCCACGACGACGATCTCCGATTCCTTCGGCGCACCATCGAACTCGCCGACGAGGCGGTGGCGACCGGCAACCATCCGTTCGGTTCGGTGCTAGTCGACGCGTCCGGCGACGTCATCGGTGAAGGCGGCAACGAGTTCACGATCGACCGCGGGCCGGGCCATGCCGAGACCAACCTCGCCCGCCGGGCCGCGCGCGGCTTGCCGCTCAAGGTGCTCCGAGGCGCCACGCTCTACACATCGGTCGAGCCCTGCATGATGTGTGCGGGCACGATCTACTGGGCCGAGATCGGCTCCGTCGTGTACGGCATGACTGAGAAACGGCTGGCCGAACTCACCGAGGGCGACGATCAGAATCCAACGGGCGACTTGGACTGCCGCACCGTGTTCGCGTCGGGGCGCAACACCACGACGGTCCGAGGCCCATTCCCCGAACTCGAAGCGGACATCGTTGCCCAGCATGCCGCCTTCTGGAACCACTGACTCGATGACCGAAGACGCACCCATCCTCCATGCCCGAAACGCCAGCCGGCTGGTAGCGCAAGCAGAAGCGGCGGCAATCGCCCCACCGTTCGAACAAGTCCCCGAGGTCGATCTGACGCGGATGGGCAAGGGTGAACTGGTCGAGCGGCGGGCGGTCGCCGCACAACTGCGTCAGGCCTGTCTGGAGGTCGGCTTCTTCTACGTCACCGGCCACGGTGTGGACCCGCCGGTGGTCGAGGCCGCGTTCGAGGCGACGAAGCGGTTCTTTGATCTCCCCGACGAAGAGAAGGTGGCCGTGTCGATCCTGCACTCGGACAAGCTGCGGGGCTACACCGGCCTGCTCGAGGAGAACACAGATCCCGACAACGCTGGCGACCTGCACGAAGCCTTCGACATCGGCCTCGAGTTGGTGCCTGGCGATCCCGACGCCGACGGCGACACCTACGGGTGGGGCCGGAATCAATGGCCCGAACTCGACGGCTTCCGGACCGACGTGCTCGCCTATTACGACGCGATGCGAGCGCTGTGTGGTCGCCTCTACGGGGCGTTCGCACTGTCGCTCGATCTCGACGAAGACTTCTTCACCGACAAGATGCGCAAGCCCATCGGCGAGCTCCGTCTGCTTCGCTATCCGGCTCAGCCCGAACGACGAGACGACGTCCTCGGCATCGGTGCCCACTCCGACTACGACGTCTTCACGGTGCTAGCGACTGACGAGCACGAGGCGCTCGAGATACTGAATCCCGCCGGAGACTGGATCCGGGTGCCGCCTCGGACCGATTCGTTCATCGTCAACGTCGGCGACCTGCTCCAAAGGTGGACCAACGACCTCTACCGCTCAACCGTGCATCGCGCGGTCAACCTCGGTGACCAGGACCGCCACTCGATCCCGTTCTTCTCGAACATCGACCCGCTCGAGACGGTCGCTGTACTCGAGAGCTGCCAGTCCGAGGAACGCCCGGCCCGATATCCACCCGTGCTGGCCGGACCCTACGTCGAGGCCTGCATGCAGGAGGCCTACGGCGTCAGCTGACGCTCAGCCCGTCCCGAACGGAAACACGCCGGGCATGACGACGAAGCGGGGCCACTGCTTCACCCGGTCGAGCCAGCGGCGCACGGCGGGATAGTCAAGCAAATCGATCTCACCCTCCTCGGCGAGCACGACGTCGGGGAATACGGTGAGGTCGCCCAGGGTCGGCCTATCACCATCGACCAGCCAGGCCCGGCCCTCCCGTTCGCCAAACCAAAGATGTTCGTCGAGGACCCGCAGCGCCTCGTGGCCACCGGTGCGAGCGGCGTCGAGGTCGAGGTCGTAGCCGAGGTTGACGACCAGGCGTGCGGCGCTCAGCGTCGATGCTGTCGCGTCGGCGAAGTTCATCCACTGTGCAGTCGAACCGAGCCGGTGAGCGTCGTCGATCGGGTACCAGGTAGCACCGTCGTCGTAGCGGCGAGCGAGGTAGATGAGGATCGCGTGGGCATCGCGGATGACGAAGTCCTCGTCGACAAGCACCGGGATGTGCCCCATCGGGTTCAACCGCCGAAAGGCCGCCCCTTTGTGCTCTCGGCCCGGATGGAAGTCGACGTCGACCGACTCAAACTTGAGATTGAGCTGGGCGAGCAGTAATCGCACCTTGTAGCAGTTCGCGGACAGGACATAGTCGTGCAGGGTGATCATCGGTTTTACAGATCGAGCACAAGCCGGTTCGAGGCCGCTCGTGACACACAGGTCAGGATCGTGGCGCCCGCAGCGCGCTCGGCGGGGCTAAGGAAGACATCGTGGTGGTCTACCTCGCCGTCGAGTACTGGCAAGGCGCAGGTCCCGCAGGCACCACGTTCACAGGAGGAATCGAGGTCGAGACCCTCGGCTCGGATCGCGTCGAGAACCGATGTGCCAGCGGTGACCTTGACTGTGCGCGCCGACCGGGCGAGCTCTACCGTGAAAGACGACGAGCGATCGATGTCGCCGGCCTGAAAGTACTCGAACGAAACGGCGTCCTCGTCCCAGCCGGCGGCGTCTGCGATCGTCTGAATGGCATCGAGCATCGGTGGTGGCCCGCACGCTGCGACTTGGACTCCTGGGTCGGGCGAGGTTAGGACATGTTTGAGTACTCCGGCCGTCCCGTCGGGATCGAGTCCGACGTAACGATGCACCACCGGACCGAGCCGGTCGAGCACGTCACGGAACGCAACTTCACCCTCCGAAGACACGAACGAGTGCACCGCAACGTCTAGGCCAGCCCGATCGAGCGCCTGGGCCATCGCAAGGATCGGGGTGATGCCGATCCCTCCGGCGATCAGGATCGTCGAGGGCACGTTCCGCCGAAGCGCGAAACGGTTGCGGGGGGCGGAGATCTTCAGCACGTCACCGGTCTTGGCCCGGTCGTGAAGGTACGCTGACCCGCCGGTCGAGGCCGGGTCGCGTTTCACACCGATCCGGTAGTGCGCAGTTTCGCCCGGGCCGTTGGTGATCGAGTACTGCCGGATCAGCCCGTTGGGGAGGTGGAGGTCGATGTGATCGCCCGGCAGGAAGGTCGGCAGGTTCCCACCGTCCGCCTCGACGAGATCGAAGGCAGCAATTTTCTCCGCCGTTGCCCACTTGCGTTCGATGCGAACCCGGAGCCTTTCCGGGCGCGGTGGCGCGGTCGGGATCGCTACTGGCGTCTCGGCCGTCGGGGCCGCCGGCCGAGCAGACTGGATACGTTCAGCGCGCTCGACCACGTCTGCGAGGATGGTGGCGTGATGTCGCAGCGCTGCGACCGAGTCGGTCGGTTCGCCGGACCGGACCGGTCGGACAACGCATCGGCTGGAATCAACCGGCTGCACGAAGAAGATGATGCGTTCCTCGACCCCGCGTTCGGAGGCCACTGCGGCAACCCCGCCCGGCACCCTCGTTCGCTCGACCGCCGCGTCGGCGGTGTCGTCGCTGCCGAACGGTGCCCAATTGAGCTCCTCCAGCAGCCCGAGCACGACGTCGGCCGGCGCCCGCACCGGGCGAGCCCGCAGCACGAACGCGTCGTTGCCGAGCTGCTCGATCGACGGCGGCTCCGACGCATCATCTCCACCGGCCAGCGTCGACCACACCAAGCCGTGGCGCTCGGCGACCGGGAAGGTCGAACAGGCCGCAGTCCGAGCGGGAGCGTCGCGTGGGTGGGCGGGGATGTACGTGCAGCCCCCCGAGCGATTGGCGTAACGCCACGCGTGGTACCTGCACACCAGCTCCGCGCCGTCGTTGACGCCGATTGAAAGCCGAACACCCCGGTGGAGGCAGCGGTTTTCCCATACGTTGACGTTGCCGTCGTCGGCCCGCCACACGACCAGCTCCTGGCCATGCAGCGAAGTCCGCGCCGTGTGGCGTGGGATTACGTCGTGGTGATCGGCGATCGGATACCACATGGTCGTCACGCGGGGATCACCCCGTAGGTCACGCCCAGATCGCTCAGCCACCGGCGATACGTGATCGCGGCCCGGTCAGCGCGGATCGGCCGCTCCGCCCGAGGATCAAGCGGCAAGCATTTCGGCAATTGATTCTCGAGAATCGGCTTGTCCTGGGCGAATATTCGAAGTTGAAAGGCCCTGATCGACGCAGTGGTGTTCTCGTCGTCCAGCAGACATAGGAAGGGGTGGGCAATGATCCGGTCTGGTCCAACCGGCTGACAGAAGAGCGCAATCACGTCCATACGCTGCGCATCGACCGGCGTCGTCTTGTAGAGGATCACATTGAATGGGTGCGGCACTCGGTACAGGTAGTCGGTCATCTGCCCGGTCGTAGAAGTCGTGGCTGCCATCGGCTGCCAGAATTCGCAGTCCGTCGCCCAAACGTCGTTGGTTACCGGATCGACATGGACCTGATAGTCGTTGACGTCGGTGTAGGGCTCAACGCCAAGGATCCCGGTGTGGACGTAGGGGAAGTGTGCCATGTCCAGGAAGTTCTCAACGGCCCGCGGCGCCGAGACGTTGACGCCGATGGTGCCGGCGTGCACGATGCGCCGGTCCGGTTCGCCGGCCTCCTCAATCGTGAAGAGAGCCTCGGTGGGCTCTCCGAGGCAAACCCAAACACAACCGTAGTCAACAATCGCAGGAACGCAAGTCGCTGGATCGCGTCGGAGTCGCACTTCAGGCTCACCGGCGGGGTTGAGGCGGCAGACAATCTCGACCCCGAGCAACACCGTGAAATGAGACTCACCAGCTTCAACTGCGTGAGACGGCGCAACCGGATGCCACCGATTGAGGATCGCAGGGTTCGTGCATCGGTCGGATGTGTTGAGACTCCAGGCGGCGACGCTCATTTCGCTGACCCTACGCCGGGCCACGATCAAAATAGGTCGGCTGTATTAACGACGGATTACGACACTCGAGAAACACGAAGAAGAAATTGCGCTGAAACAAACCGGTGTTGAACTCCCGGCCATGGAAAAGCTTTTCAGATCAAAGTCCAGTGTCCTCGTGAGCATTCTCCTCGCCTTCACTCTCATCGCCGCCGCGTGCGGTGACGATGACAGTGGAAGCGAATCCAGCGTCAGCGACGCCCCGGCTGACGCCACCGAAAACGATAGCGAGGTAGCCACCGGCGAGGACTACTCGGATTTCAAGGTGGTCATGATCCTTGATGGCTCCGCCGAGGACGGCGGCTGGAATACCACCCACTTGCGCAGCGGCAACAGAATGGCCGACGCTTTCCCAGGCATCGATTTCAGTTACGTGGAAGCGATCGAGCCGGGCCAGCCCGCCACCAACGCCTTCCAAGACGCAGTTGACACAGGCGCCGACCTGGTGATCGGTACGACCTTCTATCAGTTCGACATGATGGAGGTCGCCGACGAAAACCCTGACACCTATTTCCTTACGTGGGCCGGATTTGAAGACCAGCCCAACGTCGGTCACTTCAGCCAGGCCACCGAGGACGGCCGTTACCTCGATGGCATGGTCGCTGGCCTCCTGACCGAGTCGAACATCATCGGTTACCCGGTCGGCTTCCCGTACGCAGAAGTCAACCGAGGGCTCAACGCCTTCACACTCGGCGCACAGGAAGTCAATCCAGACGTCGAGGTCAGGGCGCTGTATCTCAATACCTGGTTCGACCCGGCCATCGAGCAGCAGGCGGCAGAAGCACTCGCCAACGAGGGCGCAGACGTAATCGCCCACGAGGTCGGGGCCCAAGTCTACGCCACGGTTATGGCGGAGCGCAGTGGCTACGTATTCGGCTACACCAATGATTGGTCCGACTTCGAGCCGGAGGCATGGGCCGGAGGTTTCCTTATCGACTGGAGCACGTACTACATCGAGCAAGTCGAGGACATCATCGCCGGCGAGTTCACCCCTGGCATTTCCTATGGCGGCTTGGCCGAGGGCTGGATCGAGTTTGCCCCCTATGGCCCAGCCGTAACAGACGACATGCTCGAGCTTGTCGAAGAGCGCAAGCAGCAGATTATCGATGGAACATTCGACATGTTCGCCGGTCCGATCTTTGACAATCAGGGCAACGAGGTGATCGTCGAAGGAGAAACAATCCCCTTCGCCGAACGCGACTTCTGCTGTGATTTCCTGGTCGAGGGGATCATCGGCGAGATCCCAGCCACCTGATCCGACCCCTTCAGGTACCCACCCAGCACGCCTGATGATCGAAGCAAAAACACACCTTGAGGTCCGAAGTTTGACCAAGTCTTTCTATGGCGTTCGCGCCATCGACTCGGTCGACTTCGACCTCCAAGGTGGCGAGATTCACGGACTACTCGGGGAGAACGGAGCCGGAAAATCCACCTTGTGCTCGGTGCTCTCCGGGTTGTACCACCCCGACTCCGGCACGGTGTCAATCAACGGCGAACCCGTGGACTTCCGATCCCCACTCGATGCTTCGCAGTGTGGCGTTGGGATGGTGTATCAGCACTTCCGGTTGGTCGATAGCTTCACAGTTGCGGAGAACATCGTCCTTGGACTGTCTCGAGAACAACGACCACGCTCAATGCGCAACGTCGAATCGCTCGTGCGCGAACTCGCAGAGGAATACGGGCTTCCCGTCGACCCGACAGCGCCAATCTGGCAGCTCTCAGTCGGCGAGCAGCAACGAGTCGAGATCCTCAAGCAGCTCTTCCGCAAAGCCCGCATCCTCATTCTCGACGAGCCGACGGCTGTTCTCGCGCCTCAAGAAACCGACAGCCTCTTTGAGGCCATATCGACCATGGTCGGTAAGGGGCAAGCCGTTGTGCTCGTCAGTCACAAGATGGCTGAAACCATGGCCTACACCGATCGAATCACCGTGCTTCGCCGCGGGTTCAACGCTGGCTCGGTCTTAACTGCTGAAACCACCCCGGCGAATGTTGCTCGCATGATGTTCGGCGACATCGAAGCGGCTGAGCGCAAACAGGCCTCTGCATCCGCCCACCCAGCCGGCGACCCCGTGCTCCAAATTACCGACCTTTCCGTTCGCGGCGACAAAGGTTTGATAGCAGTTGACGGCGTGTCGTTAACCGTCCGTCGCGGAGAAGTCGTCGGTGTTGCTGGTGTTGCTGGAAACGGACAACGCGAACTTCAAGAAGCGATCGCCGGGCTACGGCAGCTCGCCGACGGAACCGTGGTTGTGGCTGGCACCGATTGCTCCTCCGGTGGCCCCAAGGACCGGATGACTGCCGGCCTCGCCTACGTCCCTGAGGACCGCCTCGGGGTCGGACTTGCCCCAGGCTTGGAACTTGAGCACAACATCGCCCTCAAAAACTTTGACCGACCGCCCCACTCGCGACGCGGTTTGATCTCGTGGGGGGCGATCGAAGCGACAGCGAAACGCCTCGTCGCATCCTTCGACGTCCGAGGCAACCGGCGAGGCATGCGGGTGTCTCTAATGTCGGGCGGAAATCTGCAAAAGGCGATCCTCGCTCGGGAGTTGGATCAGTCTCACGAGGTCCTCCTGGCCGCTGCGCCAACGCGCGGCCTCGACATGGCTGCAGCCGAAACAGTCCGATCACACATTGTCGATGAGCGGGAGGCTGAACGCGGTGTACTGATTTTCTCCGAGGACCTCGACGAGATAATCCGCATGTCAGACAAGGTCGTCGTCATGTTCAAAGGCCGAATTGTGGGCCGGTTCACCCGAGCTGAGGTTGACATTGACCGCATCGGTCTGCTGATGACGGGGTCCGCACCGCTCGATGCTCCCGTGTCGCCCCCGTCGGGCGGTGCCGGCGTTGACACGCCCAACGGCTCTGGCGACTCTCTAGGGGTGATGTGACCGGGCGCCTCCGCGTCGTACCCCGAGGATTCGCCGGGCCTGCGGTCCGATTCGGCGTGCCGGTCGCTGCGCTGTTTGTTGCGCTGACGATTGGTGCGGTCCTTCTCGGAGTTTCAGGTAGCGACCCATTTGAGGCCTATCGCACGATGTTCAATGCCAGCCTCAACGGCTGGGCCTCACTGACCCGAACGCTTGCGTTAGCGACCCCGCTTATCCTCACCGGGCTTGCAGCGGCGGTGGCGTTCCAGATGCGGGTCTACAACATCGGAGCTGAGGGGCAGCTTTACTTAGGCGCGATTGCAGCAAGCTGGATAGGGCTCTTCCTTCCCGCTGACATACCGGCAGTGCTTATGCTCGCTGCAATGGTGGCTTTCGGTGCGGTCGCAGGGGCCGCCTGGGCGATGTTCGCCGCGATTCCCAAGGCCTTGTTCAATGCTGACGAGATCATCACCACACTGATGCTCAACTTCGTCGCATTGTCGCTCATGAATTACCTGATCTTCGGGTCAAGATCGTTCTGGCGTGAACCGCAGCGCGCCTTTCCGAGCGGCAAACGACTACCCGACTCGGCTGTCATGCCGGAACTCTCAGGGCGTCTCCACTTCGGTTTCATCATCGCCGTCGTCTGCGCCGTCGGACTCTGGTGGGTGCTGCGCCGCACCACATGGGGCTTCGAAATCCGCACGATCGGTGACTCACCGACTAGCGCCCGGTATGCCGGTATGAGCGTCCGGATGAAAACCATTGCCGTGCTTGGAATCTCCGGCGCACTCGCCGCCATCGCCGGCGTGAGCGAGGTTAGCGGAGTCACCAAGGGCCTGGAACCCAACGCTCTCGCCACCGACATTGGATATGCGGGCATCATCGTCGCCGTCGTCGCCCGATCCAACCCGCTTGGAGTCGTGCCCGTAGCAACTTTTCTCGCAGCTATCGCCACATCCGGAAGTCGCCTCCAGGGGATCGGCATTGAGGTTGAGGTCGTCTATCTGCTCCAGGGCCTGATCTTTCTCACTGTGACTGCCGGCGAGTTTTTCGTCACCAACAAGGTTGAGCTCGTGTCCACTGACGCGGACGAGCTGCCCAACGACAACGGCACTCCAGGCGCCGAGATGACCGGAGCAAAATGAACGACAGTGTGGTCATTCTCTCGATTGCAAGCGCGATCACCGTTGCCATCCCCGTCCTCTTCGCCGCCCTCGGAGAAATCATCGCCAACCGGTGCGGGGTCATGAACCTCGGTGTCGAAGGGATGATGCTTATGGGCGCCGTCGTCGGGTTCTGGGCGGGCATTGAGACCGAAAGCTTGACCATCGCTATGCTCGCCGGGGGTGCGGCCGGAGCCAGCCTCGCACTGGTGCACGCTGCTCTTGCTGTTTCGCTCCGGGTTGATCAGACCGTCTCGGGGCTTTCTTTAGTAATCGTCGGAGGTGGCCTATCGTCGTTTATCGGCACGGCCGGCGAGCCGGGTGTGCTATCCGCCCCAAACGGGGTCGACGTCAACCCGCTGTTACCCCAGTCGCTCCGAGACCTACCCGGAGTCGGACCAACGTTGCTTGGGCAAGACATCATCGTCTATATCGGTGTAGCGCTGGTCGGTGCCAGTGCTTACGTGTTGTATCGAACGTCGGCCGGGCTTGCCTTCCGGGCGGTTGGGGAGGACCCAGCAGCAGCCGATGCCGCCGGTATCCCGGTAGTGAAGGTCCGTTACCTCGGCACGATGATCGGTGGATTCGGCGCTGGCCTCGGAGGCGCCTACCTCGCCTTGGCAATCGTCGGCACGTGGCAGAACGGCCTAACTGCAGGAGCCGGGTGGATTGCAGTAGCCCTCGTCATCCTTTCCGGCTGGCGACCGTGGATCGCGCTCATCGGAGCCATCATGTACGGTGTACTCAACGGGCTGGGGTTTAGCCTGCAGTTGGCCGATATCGACATCCCGTCCGACTTCTTGAGGATGGTTCCTTTCGTTGCAGCCTATGCAGTCGTAGTCGCTATCTCGGCGAGCCCTGCCCGGGCTCGTAAGGTCGCTGCGCCGGCCGCACTCGCACAGCCCTACGCTCGAGAATCCCGCTGACTGGACGAGCCATTGACCGCTGACTTCATCCCTCTCGTCGACCTGAAACCCTGGTTCGCCGGCACTGAAGACGACCGGCGGATACTCGCCGCCACGGTCGACTCCAATCTCCGCCGCTGCGGCTTCCTCGTCGTGATCAACCACGGCATCGACCCGGCGGTGCTCGATGCAATGCGCTCAGCCGCCCGCGAGTTCTTCCACACGCCCGAGACGCAGAAGGGCACCGTCGTTCCCGATGAGTTTGGCCTGTACCGAGGCTGGATCGGCCCTGGTCGAGAATCCAACGCCGCCACCTACGGCATCGAGACGCCGCCCGACCTCAAGGAGACCTTCGCCTTCGGAACCGTTGAGCCCCTTCCCGACTCCACCCGGGCCACGAGCCCCACGCTGTATGCCTCGAACCTGTGGCCCGAACAGCCGGCAGGCTTCCGGTCCGCAGCCGAAGAGTACTGGCGGGCCTGTCGGGGCCTCGCCGACGAGTTGCTGGCGCTCTTCGCACTGGCGCTTGGACTCA
>MDTB01178446.1_pt1 | contig 10465 bp, 9 predicted proteins | sample 811161 | NCBI WGS metagenome assembly MDTB01 (sample SAMN05326650, study PRJNA326480) | marine metagenome | isolation source: seawater | place: Mediterranean Sea | collected 2009
AATAAAATATTTGGTTGTATACCCAAACTCCTTAATTCCTTTACCGAATGTTGAGTGGGTTTTGTTTTTAATTCACCTGAACTTGCAATGTATGGTACCAAAGTAACGTGTATAAATAATGAATTCTCATGCCCATTATCATTATGAAATTGTCTTATGGCTTCTATAAAAGGTAAGCTTTCAATATCTCCAATTGTTCCACCTATCTCACATATCACAAAATCTTCTTGCTCAAGATCATTTGAAATAAATTCTTTTATCTCATTTGTAACATGTGGAATAACTTGCACTGTAGCGCCTAAGTACTCGCCTTTTCTCTCTTTTGTTATAATTTTTTGATACACTCTTCCAGATGTGATGTTGTCAGATTTTTTAGAAACTACACCAGTGAATCTTTCATAATGACCGAGATCTAAATCCGTTTCTGCTCCATCATCAGTTACATAAACTTCACCATGCTGATATGGACTCATTGTGCCTGGATCAACATTTAGATATGGATCTAATTTCCTAATCCTTACTTGATAGCCATGATGTTGAAGTAAGGAAGCTAAAGAAGCAGAAGCTAAGCCTTTACCTAGAGATGAAACCACGCCGCCTGTTACAAATATAAATCGCGCCATGGAAGTATTTTATACTACAGAATCTTAATTAAATCAAAGGTATTAATCTAGTTGTGGTTGTTCAAGTAAATCTTCAATTAAACCTTCATTCGTTTGCTCTGTGCCTGTATCTTCAATAATAGTTCTATCTGACGATTTTAAACTTAAAACAGTTAGGCTTATACTTGTAATTACAAATAATGCAGCAACAATTGCGGTTGTTCTTGTTAATATGTCAGCGCTTCCTCGAGGAGACATGCCGTCACTACCGCCCCCAATGCCAAGTGCACCGCCCTCTGCTCTTTGAACGAGCACAACAATAATTAATACAACTGCAAGTAAAGCGTGGATTATTAATAAAGATGTTTCCATAAAATGAGTTATATATCTAATTATGAGTAAGAATCAATTATTTTACTAAAATCTTTTGATTTTAAAGATGCGCCACCCACTAAAGCCCCATCTACTTGATCTAAATTTAAAATATCACTAGCATTGGAAGGATTGACTGACCCTCCATATAATATTGAGATATTTTGACTTTTAGATTTACCAATTTTTTTCGAGAGTAGGTTTCGAATATCTAAATGAATACTATTGATTTCACCGATTGTTGGGGTTTTACCTGTTCCGATGGCCCAGACAGGTTCGTAAGCAATAATAAGATTTTTATAATTAATTTTTTTTGGAAGTGAGTTGAGCTGACTGTTGAGAATTTTTTTTCTAATCTTTATTTCACTTAATTTCTCGCCTATGCAGTAAATAATTTTTAAATTATACTTGTTAGCAATATCAATTTTTAAATTAAGTTCTATTGATGTTTCTTTTTGATACTCCCTTCGTTCGGAATGGCCTATTATGACATATTTGCACCCTGAAGATTTGAGCATTTGAGCACTGATACATCCGGTAAATGCACCTTCATTTAAGTGATGACAGTCTTGGCCCCCAAAATCAATTCCAGTTTTTGCGTTAATGAAATTAGTCAACAATGTGAAAGGGGGACAAATGACAACTTTAGATTTTTTATGTCTTGTTTTTTTAATATGCCTGTCAATGGAATTAACTACCTTTACAGCTCCATTTAAGCCATTCATCTTCCAATTAGCGATAGTATATTTAACCCTTTTCATTCGTGATTATTCCTTTTATAAACTCTAATTTATACCATCATAGTAAAAAATGTTAGATATAATAAGAAATTTAGTTTCATCGATTTTTGGCAAAATACTTCTTGCTATAATGGTTTTAAGTTTTGCTCTGTGGGGCGTGGGAGACATACTTTCTTCTGGCAACAGTCAACTTGCTGCAAAAGTAGGTAATGAAAAAATATCACTTGATGAATTTTATATAAAGTTTCAACAAACTGTAAGAGATTATAATCAAAATACCAATTCAAATTTAAGCCTTAAAGAAGCTTATGAGTTGAAACTTCATAATCTACTGCTACAAGATATCATTTATACTAAAATGATTAATGATTATGCTAAAAAAAGGGGCATATATTTAAATATAGAATCTTTAAAACTAGTTATATCAAATCTAGATGAATTCAAAGACAGTAAAAATAATTTCTCTAGTACTAAATACAAAAATTTTATTCTAAATAATTTTCAATCTGAAGAAATTTTCCTGAGAGAAATAGAAAATAAAATTTTTCAAGGTATTATTTTTGAAAGTTTCAATATTGATAATTACATAAATGATGCAATTATCAATAAACTTTTCGACTATGAAGGTGAAAAGAGATCAATCAGTTATTTTTTATTGAATGAAAATGAAGTTAAAATTGAAACAAACGATAATTTAATCAATGATTACTATTTAGACAATAAATTAAATTATATAATTCCTGAGAAAACTATTGTAGATATTATTGAAGTAAACATTAATGACTTTAAACGAATAGAAAATATCAGCACTATTGATGCACAGGATTATTACAAAAATAATATTGAACTATATACTGAAGAAGAAAGCAGAAATATTCAATTTATAAGATTTAGCAATAAGTCAGAAGCTCATGATTTTTTCGATGCAGTAGCAAATAAAAATATTAATGATTTTAATGAGTATATTAAAATAAATAATTTTAAGCTTTCAAATATAGAAAAATTTACTGGTGGTACTTTCTCTAAAAATATTTCAGAGTTTATTTTTAAATTAGATGTTAATACCTTGAGCGAACCCATTAGCTACGATGATTTAGGGTTTTATTTATTTATGGTAAATGAAGTAAATGATGAAAAAGTGATAGATTTTGAAACTGTTAAAAGTGAAATTAAAGAATACCTAGCTTTAGAGGCCGCATATCAAGAATTTGATGATGCTATTAATATTTTAGATGAATTGCTAATTAATGATTATACGTTTGATGAGATAGTTGAAAATCAAGTAAACATCAAGATTTCTGAAAATGTTGACTTTGAACAGTTTGTAGTAAAATTAGGGGAAGATAATTCATTTTTGGATGAAAATACTCCAGTCGGCTTTGTTTCAGAAATAATAATCAAAGAAAATATTGCCTATATTTATACAGTTAAAGAAAAGCAAAAATCTTACGTACCTGATTTAGAAAAAATTATAGAAAAAGTTACAATCGGCTATGTAGCTGAGCAAAAAAATAAAAACCTTGATAAACTTGCAAATGACATTTTAAATTCAATTAAGTTACAAAATGAAGATTCTTTCTCCGAATATGTGCTTAATAATGATTATAATTTGCTCAAATTTGAAAAGATTAATCGTACAAACTCAGGCCTCCATAATGAAACAGTTTTCAATGCATTTAATAATAAACTTAATCATCCATTTAAAATTCTAACCTCTGACGGAGAAATTGGAATTGGTGTTGTTACAGAAATTATTATACCAAAAAATAAAGTTTCTGATGATTTTTATAATTCTGTAAAAATAAATATAAATAATAATTTTAATGCATCACTAGTTGATATGATGGCATCTGAAATTATTCAAAACTCATCATATGAAATTTATGATCAAAATATAGATAAACTGTTCATGTAATGAATTTTTCTCACACTAAAAATCAATATTTAACATTCTTTAAAAATAAAAAAAATTTTATATTTTTCAAAAAAATAAAAAAATTTAAATCTGACCCTATTCCTGAGTTTATTAATATAGTGGAAAACAATAATTTCAGCTTTCTCTATGAATCTGTTGAAAAAGGTAAGGAAAAAGGAAGATATTCAATATGTGGTTACAATACAATTAAAACAATACAAATAAACAATAAAAAAAAAGCTAATGAAAAGAAACTTTCTTCAACAAATAAAAATGCATTTTTAAAAATTGATAGAACAATAAGTAAATATAAATTTTTAAAAGACAAAACACTTCCACCTATGGCAGGTGCTTTTTTTGGATATATATCATATGAAAATATTTATAATATCGAGGACATATCTAAGTTCAAAAAAAAGAATACTTTAATGACTCCTGAACTTATATTATTTATTCCTCAGGTATTAATTGTATATGATAATTTTTCTAATTCTTTATATATATTAAAACATTTCTTATCTGGTGTAAAAAAAACTCAAGAATATGAACAAGTTCTAAAAGAATTAAATGGAATAGAGAATAGTCTTTATAAAAATATAAACAATCAAGTAATTAATCTCGATAAAAAGAAGAGACTTAAAATTAAATCAAATATAACTAAGTCAAAATTTATTAATAATATTAAAAAAGCAAAAAAATATATTAAAGCTGGTGACATATTTCAGGTAGTTCCAAGTCAAAGATTTGAAACTAATTTTAAAAGTAAAGGTAGCTCACTCTACAAAGTACTTAGATTGACTAACCCTTCACCTTTTATGTACTATTTTAATTTACCTAATTTTCAAATTGTTGGCTCAAGTCCAGAGATTCTGGTAAGACTTAGATCTGATTTAATAACATTGCGACCTATCGCAGGTACAAGGCCGCGAGGTAAAAACATAAAGCAGGACCGAAAGTACGAGTTGGACCTACTTTCAGACGAAAAAGAAACATCGGAACACTTAATGTTGTTGGATCTTGGTCGAAATGATGTCGGCAAAGTAGCGGAAAAAACAACTGTAAGTGTAACTGCCAAATTTATAATTGAAAAATATTCTCATGTAATGCACTTGGTTTCTAATGTAACTGGAAAACTTAAAAAAAATATCAGCACAATTGAAGCACTAATGGCAGGATTTCCAGCTGGAACAGTATCGGGTGCACCAAAAATAAGGGCAATGCAAATTATAGATGAATTAGAGAGTGATCTCCGAGGTATTTATGCAGGTGGAATTGGATACATCTCTCCTGATGGAGATATGGACACTTGTATCGTATTAAGAACAGGGATAATTACTAAAAATAAATTATATGTTCAGGCTGGAGGTGGTGTAGTTTATGATAGTGATCCGGAACTTGAATATATGGAGACTGTAAATAAAGCTAAAGCGGTATTAAATGCCGCTGAAATCGTACTCGGAAACAACCTATGATATTGCTAATAGATAATTATGATAGCTTTACTTTTAATTTGGTACACTATGTTGAAGAACTAGGACATAACGTTCAAGTTTATAGAAATGATAAAATATCTTTAAAAAAAATAGCAAAACTTAATCCCAAAAAAATTATTATATCACCTGGTCCCTGCACTCCTAATGAAGCCGGTATTTGTTTAGACCTTGTTAAAAGATTTTATGATGAAATACCTATACTCGGTGTATGTTTGGGGCATCAATCCATCGGACAAGCATTTGGTGCAAAGATAATTAAAGCAGGTAAAATTATGCACGGCAAGACTTCAAAAGTTTCAAACCTTGGTTCAAAAATATTCAAAGGACTGCCATCATCATTTGAAGCAACCAGATATCACAGTTTAGTAATTAAAAATGGAACACTACCTAAAAATTTTAGAGTTATTTCTGAGGCAACTGACAATACAAAAAAAGTAATAATGGGAATTGAGCATGAAAATTACCCTTGTTATGGAGTTCAATTTCATCCAGAAAGTATAGCTTCTATTCCATTTGGCAAAAAAATTATGAAGAATTTTTTAAATTTATGACTGATTTTAAAGAATTCATTCAATTAGCTTACGAAGAAAATTTAGATTTAAATTCTACTAAAAAGGCCTTTATTCAAATCATGAATGGTGAAATAAGTGAAATACAAATAAGCTCCTTTATTTCATTGCTCCAAAAGTCCGGTGTTAAATCACATCATGTAATTGCTGCTTTAGAAGTAATGAGAAAAAAAATGCTCTCGATCAATGCCCCATTAAACACAATGGATACATGTGGCACGGGAGGTGATGGAAAAAATAGCTTAAATATTTCAACGGCAACAGCTTTTGTTTTGGCGGCCTCTGGTATACCGATAGCTAAACATGGAAATCGAGCGCTAACATCAAAATGTGGTTCAGCTGATGTTTTAAAAGCATTGAATATAAATGTCGATATGGAAACTTCTAAATTAGAAGATTGTCTCAAAAATACAGGAATATGCTTTATGTTTGCCCCAAATCACCATCCTGCCATGAAACACGTTGCTCAAGTGAGGCAATTACTTGGATTCCACACTATATTTAATATGTTGGGTCCTTTGTTAAATCCAGCAAATGTTAGAAATCAAATAGTTGGCGTTTATTCTAAAGATGTATTTAATATTTATAAGGATGTATTTAAAAAAGAAGATAAAAATGTTTGCTTAATTGCTGGTCATGATGGAAACGATGAAATATCCCTCAGTGGTATTAATTTAATTTTTACAAATAAGAATGGCATTATGCATTTTGATCCCAAAATACTTGACTGTCCAAAAATAATAGATGATGAAATAAAAGGAAATGACGCAATATTTAATGCTGATCGAATAATTGAAATTTTTAAAGGCAAAAAAGATACTTTTTATAACACTGTTTGTGCAAATGCAGCATTTGGAGTACTCATGAATCAGTCTGAAGATTTCAATGAAAAAAATATTTTAAAAGCCTTTAATGAAGTTCAATTAATTATTGGAAGCGGAGAACCATTAAAAATTATTGAGCAGTTGTCTAAATTTACAAATTTATAATGTCAATATTAAAGGAAATATATGAATATAAAATTGATTTTGTTTCAAATCGAAAAAAGACGATTCCTCAATCAAAAATTGAAAATAAATTAAATATTAATAATATCAATTTTCCTTTCTTCGAAAAATTAAATGAGCAAAAAAGTCAAATTTCTATTATAGGAGAAATAAAAAAAGCCAGTCCCTCTCTAGGTAAATTTACTAAAGAGAATATTAATTTAATTAATTTTGCAAAGGCATATGAAAATAATAATATTTCATGTATCTCAGTTTTAACAGACGAAAAATATTTTAATGGAAAAATTGAAGACTTAATTGAAATAAGAAAAGAAGTGCAACTACCAATACTAAGAAAAGATTTTATAGTTGATGATTATCAAATATATGAAAGCAAATTAATTGGGGTAGATTGTATCCTGATCATATTATCAATGTTAAGCCAGGAAGACGCCGATAGATTCTCTGAATTAGCGAGTGAACTAAAGATGGATAGTATTATTGAAGTACACGATTATGATGAATTGCAAAGAGCAAAATCTATGAATGCAAATATGATAGGTATAAATAATCGAAACCTAAATAATTTTGAAACTAATCTAGATACAACGATAGGTTTATCTCAACACTTAGATAATTGTGACAAACTCATAATTTCCGAAAGCGGCTTTCATAGTAAAAGCGACATATCAAAAGTTTACAAAGCCACAGGTATAAACAATTATTTAATTGGTGAATTTTTAATGAAGTCAGACAATTTGCCAAAGCATATTGAAGAATTATTAAATTAGAAAATTATATAATTTTGCTTAATAATTGAAATTATTCAATTTTTTTTTATTGAAACTACAAGAGAACATTGATAGAACATTAATAAGGGATCGAATCAATGTTAACAAAAAAGCAAAAAGAACTATTAAATTACATTCAGAAGTTTCAAAGCAAAAATGGCGTAACTCCTTCTTATGAAGAGATGAAGTCTGCTCTTAATTTAAAATCTAAATCAGGAATTCACAGATTAATTTTAGCGCTCGAGGAAAGAGGATTTGTAAAGAGATTGGCTCATAAAGCTAGGGCACTTGAAGTTATTAAAGATGGAATATCACATATAAAAGTTTCCGAAAAAATCAAAAATAATCTTGTAGTCGGTAATTTTATAAATAATCCAAATGAGGATAATCATAAATTAAGTACCTTGCCTCTCTTAGGAAAAATTGCCGCTGGTACTCCAATTGAAGCTATTCAACAAAATGATACATCAGTCGATGTGCCAAAAGAAATGATGCCAATTGGTGAAAGTTATGCATTAACAGTTGAAGGTGACTCAATGATTAATGAAGGCATTCATAATGGTGATACTGTTTTAATTAAAAAAACCAATATTGCAGATAATGGTGAAATTGTTGTTGCTTTAATTGATGATAATGAAGCAACCTTGAAGAGAATAAGAAGAAAAGGACAAAGCATTGCTCTTGAAAGTGCTAATCCTATTTATGAAACTAGAATCTTATCAGCGCACAGAGTCAAAATTCAGGGTAAATTAATTGGTCTTCTTAGAAAATATTAATTATAATTTTCCTTTAATTATTCGACAAATAGTTTAATTAATACTTGAATGCCAAAGAATAAAAGTACCTCTAAAATAAAAAGCGCAAAACTAATCATTAATAAGAATACTTACGAACTTCCAATATACAGTTCTACAGATGGCGAGTCTGTCATAGATATTTCTAAACTGCACTCACAAGCAAAAATATTTACTTATGATCCAGGATTTACATCAACGGCATCATGTGAATCAAAAATTACTTACATTGATGGTGATAATGGAATATTAAGATATCGTGGATATGACATAGAAGAGTTAGCAAATAAAAGTGACTTTATAGAAGTTGTAAATTTATTAATTTATGGTGATTTACCCAATAAGGAGCAATTAAAAAAATATAAGAGGCTAATATCAAGACACACCCTATTACATGAACAAATAATAAATTTTTTTCAAGGATTTAGACGTGACGCTCATCCAATGGCGATGATGGTGGGGGTTATGGGTGCTTTATCATCCTTTTATCAAGACTCTCTCGATATTAATGATCCACATCAAAGACAGGAAGCAACTAGAAGAATAATTGCTAAATCATCAACCATTGGTGCAATGGCCTACAAATATTCTATAGGACAGGCATTTGTATCACCAAAAAATAACCTTTCTTTTTCGGAAAACTTTTTACATATGTGTTTTAGTAACACTGCTGAAGATTATAAAATTTCTCCAATTCTTGCTAAAGCAATGGACACAATTCTAATATTGCACGCAGATCATGAACAAAATGCATCAACTTCAACTGTCCGTCTAGCTGGGTCATCTGGTGCTAACCCATTTGCCTGCATAGCAGCAGGTGTATCATCACTTTGGGGGCCAGCTCACGGTGGTGCAAATCAAGCTGCATTGGAAATGCTTGAAACAATTGGATCATCTAAAAATATAAAAAAATATATTACCAAAGCCAAAAACAAAAAAGATCCTTTTAAATTAATGGGCTTCGGCCACAGAGTTTATAAAAACTATGATCCAAGAGCTAAAATATTAAAAAGAATATGTGATAAAGTATTAAATCATGTAGGAATTAAAAATGACCCTATACTCAAACTCGCAAAAGACTTAGAAAAAATTGCCCTACAAGACAAGTACTTTATAGAAAAGAGATTGTATCCAAATGTAGATTTCTATTCTGGCATTATACTGAAAGCAATTGGATTTCCTCCAGAAATGTTTACGGTAATTTTTGCTATTGCTCGTACAGCTGGATGGACTGCTCAATGGACAGAAATGATTGAAGACCCAATTCAAAAGATCGGAAGACCAAGACAGTTATATACTGGCAATAAATTGCTTAAATATGGGAAATTAAGATCTAAAAAAAGTACAAGATAATTATTGTTCAGATATATCGTAAATTTTTAATTTATTTTGATTAGCAAATTCTAAAAATTTTTTCTTATTATCAACCATTGTGTATTTTCCATTAATAGCTATTCCGTTTAAATTAACTTTTTTAACAAGCTTTATTGTTTTTAATCCAATAACAGGTAAATCTATAAGACGGCTTTGATTTTTTTTTGGAACTTTTACTAATAGTCCACATTTTATTTTTAACTGCCCTAATTTTTTCCGTATAGCAATTGATCTATTTAGCATCATATCCGTTCCTTCAGCGGCTTCAATGGACAAAATATAATTATTTACGCAAATAATCGATTGAGCATTATCATGTTTCGACAAATCATTTAATATTTTAACAGCTTTTATTGAGTCTAATCTATCAACATTTGAATATGTTCTAGATAATTCATGTTTATCGAAAAAAAAATTTGATGCAATATCTCTTGGAGAATGAACTTTGTAACCATTTAAAGTAAATATTTTAATTACACTTTTTAGTATATTTCCATCACCTTTTTTAAATGAGTCAAATAATAGAGGTAAATATTTGTCAACTACACCGTCTGCTTTAAAACTATCTAAATTTGGCCTATCTATTTTTCCAAGAAATACAATATTTTCAATATTATACTTATTTAATGTTTCAAATATTTTTTTAAGATTGGAAACTTTGAAATTGAATATGTTTTTTTTATTAATTTGCTTTTCATTCAAATTTATGAATATTGAATTATTTCTTACGTTACTGATTTTAGAAAATAAAGAAAAAGAAATTGGATCAAACCCACCTATTATACAAATTGCCTCACTATTTTTCATATTTACAAAGTCCTCTTGAGCT
>MDTB01213166.1_pt1 | contig 10465 bp, 6 predicted proteins | sample 811161 | NCBI WGS metagenome assembly MDTB01 (sample SAMN05326650, study PRJNA326480) | marine metagenome | isolation source: seawater | place: Mediterranean Sea | collected 2009
ATTTCATTATTAATTATTTTTTCCAGTTTATCTTTTGAATCTTTTTTATTCATAGTATCACTAGAAAAAATTTCTATTTTTTTTGATGGAAAATTTTTCTTTACCTCTTCTGAAATTCTTTCTACACCTGGACCACTAAATATAAAATCACATACCCCATCTTTAGAACAATTTCTTTCTAAGGAAGATTTAAAACCACAATAATGACATAATAAATTTTTTTTATTTTTATGATAAACTAGATTTATAGAGCAGTTTGGACACGAAAAACTATTAAAACATTTTTTACATAAGACATTTGGTGAAAATCCTCTTCTATTTAAAAAAAATAAAACTTGATCTTTTTTTTCAAGATGAAAATTTACTTTTTTGATTATCGTCTTAGAAATCCACGACTGATTTTCTAATTTTACATCATTTAAATTTATAATTTCATAATTTGGTAAAGAAGCATTTTTATATCGTTGTGTAAGTTTAGAAATATTATATTTTTTTTTTTTAATATTCTCATAAGTTTCAACTGAGGGAACTGCAGTGATTAAATTAACAGGAATATTTTCGAATGATGCTCTTGATATTGCCATATCCCGTGCATTATATATTACCCCTTCGTCTTGTTTGTATGATTGATCGTGCTCTTCATCTACTATAATCAATCCTAATTTTTTGAATGGCAAAAATAATGATGACCTTGCTCCTATAACTACATTAATTTCATCATTTATTAATCCACTCCAAATTATTTCTTTATTTTTTTTTGTAATGCCTGAGTGCCATATTGCTGGTTTGAAGCCAAAAAATTCTATAAATTTCTTTTCAAATTGATTTGTTAAACCTATTTCTGGTAACATTATTAGACCCTGAAAACCTTTTTCTAGAATTTTTTTTAAAGCTTCAAAATAAACAATTGTTTTTCCTGATCCTGTTGTACCTTGTAATACATGAACATTAAAATTCTGATTTGAAATATTAATTTCATTTAAAGTTTTTTTTTGTTCATTTGTTAATTTGAAAGAATCTATTTTAATCTTATTATTAAAATCTTGATAAAATTTTTTATCTAATTTCTCAATAGGTTTTCCACTTAACAAAACAAGCTTTAAAGCCATCCCCTTTGGAACAAGATTGTATTCTGAAAACCAATTTAAAAAATTTAATGTATTTTTTTTTAAATTGGGTATTTGTAATTTTTTAATTATCTTTTTAACTTTAAAATTTTTATTATTTTTTTTTTCAAAATCATCCCATACAACACCTATCATTTTTGATTTACCAAAGGGTACTTCAACAAAATCTCCGATTTTTAATTCAATATCACTTTCATATGTAAATGGATGATTGAATATATTTGGTAAAAGAATCGGAAACTTCATATCTTTATAATATGAAAATTTATTAAGAGTGTATTGCTCTTTTATCTACAGATAATGCTGCTTCTTTTACTGCCTCTGAAAATGTTGGATGAGCATGACATGTCCTTGCAATATCCTCTGAACTTGCACCAAATTCCATTGCAATACCAATTTCTGCTATTAATTCACCAGCATGAGGTCCAATTAAATGTGCACCTAAAACTTTATCTGTTTTTGCATCAGCTAAAATTTTGACAAATCCCTCTGAGTCATCAATAGCTTTTGCTCTTGAATTTGCCATAAATGAAAATTTTCCAATTTTATAATCCACATTTTTTTCTTTTAACTGCTCCTCTGTTTTCCCAATTGAGGCAACCTCTGGCGTTGTATAAATAACTCCAGGAATTGTGTCATAATTAACATGACCTGATTGACCAGCGATATTTTCAGCAACTGCTATTCCCTCATCTTCAGCTTTATGTGCAAGCATAGGACCAATAATTACATCACCAATAGCATAAATATTATTTTGATTAGTTTTAAAATTTTTGTCTGTTTTTATTCTTTGCTTGTCGTCAAGCTCAATTCCTGCTGTTTCAATATTCAAGCCATTGGTATTTGGCTTTCTACCAACTGAAATTAAAACAACATCACAATCAAAATCTGTCTTTTTTCCATCTTTGTCTACAGTTGAAACTATTGCACCCATATTATTTTTTTTAATTTTTTCAACTTTGTGCTGCATATGAAATTTCATTCCTTGTTTCTTTAAAATCTTCATAAACTCATGAGAAATTTCTCTATCCATTCCAGGAGTAATATGTTCTAAAAATTCTACTACATGTACATCTGCTCCTAGTCTTGACCAAACCGAACCCATTTCTAAGCCAATATATCCCCCACCAACAACAACCATTTTCTTAGGAACTTGCTCAATTTTTAAAGCTCCCGTTGAGGATAATATTATTTTTTCATCAAAATTAATTCCAGGAAGTGAAACTGGAACTGATCCTGTGGCTATTACTATTTTATCAGCACTAATTATTGTTTCTTTATTATTAGCATCTTTAATATTAATTTCATTTTTTGACTTGAAGCTTCCATGACCTTTAAAATAAGTGACTTTATTTTTCTTTAAGAGAAATTCTACACCTTTAGTCAAAACTGTTACAGCTTTATCCTTGCTCTTCATCATTTTGCTTAAATTTAATTTTACTTCACCAACTTCTATCCCCTTATTTGATAAATTTTTAACTTTATGAAATTCTTCAGATAAGTTTAATAAACTTTTAGAAGGAATACATCCAATATTAAGACAAGTCCCTCCCAACGATCCTCTAGACTCTATGCAGGCTGTTTTTAAACCTAATTGTGCTAATCTAATAGCACAAACATAGCCTCCTGGACCACCACCAATAACTGCTGCTTCAAATTTCTCTGCCATCTAAATATCTAAAAACAACCTTCTTGGATTTTCTAAGTTTTCTTTTATCATTTTTAAAAAAGATACTGACTCCTTGCCATCAATTATTCTATGATCATAGGAAAGAGCTAAATACATTATTGGTCTAATTTTAATTTCACCATTCACTACGATTGGTCTATCAACGATATTATGCATACCAAGAACGCCTGATTGAGGAAGATTCAAAATTGGAGTTGATAACATTGAACCATAAACACCTCCATTGCTTATAGTAAAAGTTCCTCCTTGAAGATCTTCAATCGTAAGTTTGCCGTCTCTGGCTTTTTCAGAAATTTGTTTAATATTTTTTTCAATATCTGCAAAGGATAGTTCATCTGCACTTTTTAATACTGGAACTACCAAACCTTTTTCGGTACCTACTGCAAAACTTATATTATAATAATTTTTATAAACAATTGTATCACCTTCAATTTCTGCATTAACTGCAGGAAAGTTTTTTAATGCAACCACACAAGCTTTAACAAAAAAAGACATAAAACCTAATTTAACTCCATATCGATTTTGGAAATCTTCTTGATTTTCTTTTCTCATTTCCATGATATTGGTCATATCAACTTCATTGAAGGTCGTAAGTAGTGCTGCATTTTCTTGTGCCTGTTTTAGCCTTTTAGCAATAGTTTGTCTCAATCTGGTCATCTTAATTTTTTCCTCATGACCGTACTTAATTTTTCTCTCTGAGGGAGGTGGTTTGACGCCCATCAAATTTATTAGATCTCCTTTCAAAACTCTCCCATCTTTTCCAGTTCCTTTTACTGACGAAATATCAATTTTATTTTCAGTAACAATTTTTCTTACAGCAGGAGACAAATTTTGATTTCTTTTTAATTTAGTTTTTTTTGGTTCTTCCTTAATCTCTTCTGTAAGGACTAAAGGTTTTTCTTCTTCTTCTTGACTTTCTATTTTTTCTTCAAAAATTTTTGGCTCTTCTTCATCTTTCTGGGTTTCTAACTTAATTATGTTATTTTTTTCAACTTTTGGCTCAATCTTTTTGATTTCCTCTGTTTTTTTTAAACTTGAACCATTCTCTGATATAGAGCCTAAAAGGGCACCAACCTCGACTGTGGAACCATCTTTTGAATCTATTTTTATTAATGTACCCGAAATAGGTGATGGTACTTCTAAGTTAACTTTGTCAGTTTCTAACTCAACAATTGGCTCATCAGCCTCAACTAAATCCCCCTCATTTTTTAGCCATTTTGAAACTGTAGCTTCTGTAATACTTTCTCCAAGTACTGGAACTAAAATTTTTTCACTCATTATAAATTATTCAAAAACTTCATTAATAATTTCTTTTTGTTGGGAAATATGTCTTTTTACATATCCGGTTGCTGGAGACGCATCAGGACTTCTTCCAATATAAGAAATTTGATTATTATTAGCCTTAATATTGTCTAATGTCCATTGGATATAATCTCTTACGGAAAACCAAGCTCCCATATTCTTTGGTTCTTCTTGACACCAATAGAATTTAGCATTTTTAGCATAGGGTTTTAATTCTTTAACAAGGCTTTTTGCAGGAAATGGATATAGCTGTTCTATTCTATAAAAAACTACATCATCTCTTTTTTGCTTCTCTCTAGCCTCTAATAAATCAAAATAAATTTTACCTGAGCATAGAATTACTTTTTTTATTTTTTTGGGTTTTTTTAGTTTGATAAATCCTCTAGTTTTTGGGTCTATAGCATGATCCCACAAAACTCTATGAAAAGAATTTTTTTTACTAAAATCTTCAATATTTGAAACACAAGATTTATGACGCAATAGAGATTTTGGTGTCATTATAATTAGTGGCTTTCTAAAATCTCTATGCATTTGTCTTCTCAAAGCATGAAAATAATTTGCTGGTGTAGTACAATTCATAATTTGCATATTATCGTTTGAACATAACTGTAAAAATCTCTCTAATCTTGCTGAAGAATGTTCAGGACCTTGACCCTCATACCCATGAGGTAACAACATCACTAAACCAGATGCTCTAGACCATTTTCTTTCACCAGATGCTATAAATTGATCAATTACAACTTGAGCGCCATTAGCAAAATCTCCAAATTGCGCTTCCCACAAAGTTAATGTATTGGGTTCCACTAAACTATACCCATATTCAAAACCTAAAACTGCTAATTCAGACAAAAAACTATCTACAACTTCAAAACTTTTTTGATTTTTTGAAATATTATTTAATGGAACATATCTTGAATTATCTAGCTGATTTCTTAAAACTGAGTGTCTCTGACTAAATGTTCCTCTTCCAGAATCTTGTCCAACCAATCTCACAGGATAACCTTCTTCTAAAAGTGATCCAAAAGCTAATGCTTCGGCTGTTGACCAATCAATTTCTGAGCCATTTTTGACACTAAGTTTTCTACTTTCTAAAATTTTTGAAATCGTTTTATGGATATTAATTTCATTTGGAATTGTATTTATCTTATTAGAGATATCTAATAACTTTTTAGTATCAGCCCCTGTAACACCTCTTTTATCTTTTCCTCTCTCAGGTTTATATCTAGACCAAGTTCCCTCAAACCATTCGATTTTAGGTTTATAATCTTTTGCTGTTTTAAACTGATCATCTAATAAATTTTTAAATTTTTTTATGGAATTATTTAAAAAATCTTTAGAAATTGACTTATCATTGACTAATCTTTCTCCATAAACTTGAACAGGAGAAGGATGAGATCTAATTTTTTTATACATCAGTGGTTGTGTAAATGAAGGTTCATCACCTTCATTATGTCCAAATCTTCTGTAACAAATTAAATCTATCACAACATCTCTATTAAATTTTAATCTAAAATCTGTTGCTATTCTTGCAGCATAAACAACTGCTTCTGGATCATCACCATTCACATGAATTATTGGAGCTTCAACCATTTTTGCAATATCTGATGGATATGGGGAAGATCTTGCAAATCTTGGACTTGTGGTAAATCCTATTTGATTATTTATTATAATATGAATAGTTCCCCCAGTATTATGACCCGGTAATCCTGACATTGCAAAACATTCTGCAACAACTCCTTGAGCTGCAAAAGCGGCATCCCCATGTATCAAAATTGGTATGACTTTTTTTCTTTCTTTATCTTTATGAAAAAATTGTTTAGCTCTCGTTTGCCCAAGTACAACTGGATTCACAGCCTCTAAATGAGAAGGGTTGTCAGTTAAACTTACATGTACAGAATTTCCATCAAATTCTCTATTTGAAGAAGCTCCCAGATGATATTTTACATCTCCAGCACCATCCTCTTTAGAGCTAATTTCACCCGCGAACTCATTAAAAATTCTTTTATAAGATTTCTGCAAAACATTAGCTAAAACATTAAGCCTTCCTCTATGGGACATTCCTATCTTAACTTCTTTGACATTAGATTGTCCTCCAATTTTAATTATTTGTTCTAACGCTGGGATTAGGCTTTCACCACCGTCAAGACCAAATCTTTTTGTACCAACATATTTTGTATGTAAAAATTTTTCAAATCCTTCAGCTTGAATTAGTTTATTTAAGATTGCTTCTTTACCATTTTGTGTAAATTTAAAATCATCAGCATTTTCGACTCTATCCCTAAACCATTTTCTCTCGGTAGGATTAGAAATATGCATAAATTCATATCCAATGGATCCACAATATTTATCTTTTAAAAATTGCAAGATTTCTCTTATATTTGAATATTGTTTATTTGTTACTCCATCTAAAAAAATTTTTTTAGTATAATCATCTTTTTTAAATCCATAAGACTCTGGGTGTAATTCATCCAGATATTCAGATTTCATCATGCCTAAGGGATCAAGTTTTGCTATAAGATGACCTCTTTGTCTGTACGATCTAATCATTGCTACAGCTTTGATTGAATTGGCATTAGATTTGATTATCTCTAGTTCATTTATTTGACCATTTTCCTCGAAAGTTTTATTAAGATTTTGAATTGAAATTTTATCTTTTTTAGGACTCCATGAAGGTCCATTAATTTCTTTGACAATTATATCTACTTCATCACCAATCTCATCAAAATAATCTTTCCAGCTTTCTGGTAAACTCGGATCTCGATTAATGTACTGTAAATACATTTGCTCAATAAATGCACTATTAGATTTACTTAAAAATCCTGTTTTTTTAAATTCTAGATTTTTAGAAGAAGACATTTTTACGATAATATAAGCCTAGAAAAGAATATTTCAATTAGACAATTTATTAAAAAGAGTTTTGCCAATTTTTGAAGGTGAGTTAGCAATAGTAATACCACAATCTTCCATTTTTTTAATTTTATCTTGAGCACCACCTTTCCCACCTGAAATAATAGCACCAGCATGTCCCATTCTTCTTCCAGGGGGAGCTGTAACACCTGCAATAAATCCAACCATTGGTTTCTTAATTCTATGATTTTTAACAAATTCTGCAGCCTCCTCTTCAGCAGTCCCACCGATTTCACCTATCATTAAAATTGATTGAGTCTCTTCATCATTTAGAAATAAATCTAAACAATCTATAAAATTTGTACCATTAATTGGATCTCCACCAATTCCAATGCAAGTAGATTGACCAAGTCCATTTTCAGTTGTTTGAGCAACAGCTTCATAAGTTAATGTTCCTGATCTAGAGACAATACCAACCGACCCTCTCTTATGAATATTGCCAGGCATAATGCCAATCTTACACTCATCGGGAGTTATAATTCCTGGACAGTTTGGACCAATCAATCTTGATTTTGATTTTAATAATCTTTGTTTTACTTTCAACATATCCTGAATAGGAATACCCTCAGTTATACAAACAATAAGTTCAATTGAAGCCTCAATTGCTTCAATAATTGCAGCTGCTGCAAATTTTGCAGGAACATAAATCATTGTAGCATTTGCTCCCTCAGAATCTTTGGCTTCCTTCACAGTATTAAAAACAGGTAATCCTAAATGTTTTTGTCCACCCTTTTTTGGAGTAACCCCACCAACTAATTTTGTTCCATATTTGATTGCTTGTTCAGAATGAAATGTTCCGTGAGAGCCGGTAAAACCTTGGCAAATTAATCTTGTATCTTTATTAACTAAGACTGACATTTATTTAATTGCTTCAACAATTTTTTTAGCTGCATCATCGAGGTTTTCAGCAGAAATCAATTTTAAACCAGAATTATCTAGTATTTCTTTTCCTTCTTTAAAGTTTGTGCCAGCTAATCTTACTACAAGTGGAACAGAAATATTAATTTCTTTTGCTGCATCAACAACACCTTGAGCAAGAACATCACATCTCATAATTCCACCAAAAATATTTATCAATATTCCTTTAACATTTTTGTCTGATAAAATTATCTTAAAAGCAGCTGAAACTTTTTCTTTTGAAGCACCCCCTCCTACATCTAAAAAGTTAGCTGGCTCTTCTCCATATAATTTTATTATATCCATAGTCGCCATTGCTAACCCAGCTCCATTCACCATACATCCAATACTTCCATCTAATTTAATATATGCTAAATCGTATTTGCTAGCTTCAATTTCCGCTGGATCTTCTTCGTTCAAGTCTCTTAGTTCTAAAATTTCTGGATGTCTAAACAAAGCATTACTATCAAAATTAACTTTTGCATCTAAGCAAATAATTTTTTTTTCTTTGGTTAATATTAATGGATTTATTTCTACCATATTTGCATCTGTGTTAATGAACATTTTATAAATTGATTTAATTAAAGAAATCGCTTCATTTTTAGAACTACTATTTAAATTAAAAATTTTGATTATTTTTTCACAATCTTCATTTGAAATTTCTTCCTTTAAATCAACTTTTGTTGTCAAAATTTTATTTGGAGATTTAGCAGCTACTTCCTCAATATCCATACCTCCTTGGTCGCTTGTAATAAATGCAATTTTTGAAGTAGCTCTATCTACCAAACAAGATAAGTAAAATTCTTTTTCAATGTTTGACGATACTTCCACATAAAGTCTTTTTACTTCTCTTCCTTCCGAACCTGTTTGATGAGTAACTAATTTTTTTCCTAAAAGTTCTTTTGCTGACTTTTCTAATTCATTTAAACTATCTAAAATTTTTACACCACCAGCTTTTCCTCTGCCGCCCGCATGTATTTGAGCCTTTAAGACATATTTATCAGTTTTTAATGATTTACATTTTTCTAAAAGTTCTTCAACAGTAAAACCAAATACTCCTTCTGGCACAGTTGCACCAAATTGTTTTAAAATTTGTTTGGCTTGGTGCTCGTGAATATTCATTATTTTTTTAAATCTGAGTCTATATTAGATGCTGCTTCCCAAAGTTTTTTTACAGCTTCCACAGAGTGAAGAAATTCAGATTTTTCTTTATCATCTAAATTTATTTCCTCAATTTTTTCAACACCATTTTTACCTATAATAATTGGAACCCCCGCATAAATATCTTTAATTCCATATTCTCCATTTAAATAACCAGCACACGGAAGCATTTTTTTTTCATCTTTTAGATAAGCTTTAGCCATCTCAACTCCTGAGGCTGCTGGTGCATAAAAAGCTGAACCTTTTTCCAAAAATTTTACAATTTCAGCTCCACCATCTCTTGTTCTTTGATTTATTTCTTCCAATCTTTTTTGAGAAATTTTTCCTTCTTTAACTAAGTCTAACAAAGGTTTTCCAGAAACTTTTGTAAATCTTGGCAAAGGGACCATTGTGTCACCGTGTCCACCCATTACCATTGCCTCTATATCTCTCACAGGAATATTAAATTCTTCGGACAAAAATAGTTTAAATCTTGAGCTATCTAATATCCCAGCCATTCCTACAACTTTGTTTGGTGAAAGACCTGAAAATTTTTGAAATGCCATTACCATTACATCTAGAGGATTGGTAATACATATTACAAATGCATCTGGAGCATTTTGTTTTATTCCTTCAGCAACTTGTTTAATTATTTTTAAGTTAATTCCAAGTAGATCATCTCTACTCATTCCAGGTTTTCTTGGTACACCTGCTGTGATAATTATTACATCTGAACCTTTAATATCTTTATAATCATCAGTTCCTGAAAACTTGACATTAAAACCGTCAACTGATGATGATTGAGCAATATCCAAGGCTTTACCTTTAGCTATTCCACTAGCAACATCAAATAAAACCACTTCGTTAACTAATTCTTTTATTCCAATTAAGTGTGCGAGAGTTCCACCTATTTGACCTGCTCCAATTAAAGATATCTTGCTCATTTTCTCCTTTATTTCATTGTTGGCATAACAAATTCGGCATTAGAACGAATTCCAGAAGGCCATCTTGAAGTTATTGTTTTTAATTTAGTGTAAAATTTTATACCTTCAATACCATGCATAGCACTGTCACCGAATAAAGATCTTTTCCAGCCTCCAAAACTATGAAAAGCCATTGGAACTGGTATTGGAACATTTATTCCAACCATTCCAACCTGAATTTTACTTGCAAATGTTCTTCCGGCATCACCATCTCTAGTGTAAATACTAACTCCATTTCCATACTCATGATCATTTATTAATTTTGAAGCTTCCTCGAAAGTCTTTACTCTAACAACAGATAAAACAGGTCCAAATATTTCCTCTTTATAAATTCTCATTTCTTTTTTTACATGGTCAAACAAACAACCACCGATATAAAATCCATTTTCATATCCTTGTAATTTTAAGTTTCTTCCATC
>MDTB01217778.1_pt1 | contig 10465 bp, 11 predicted proteins | sample 811161 | NCBI WGS metagenome assembly MDTB01 (sample SAMN05326650, study PRJNA326480) | marine metagenome | isolation source: seawater | place: Mediterranean Sea | collected 2009
AATGGCGGAGAGACTGGGATTCGAACCCAGGAAAGAGTTGCCCCTTTGCCGGTTTTCAAGACCGGTGCTTTAAACCGCTCAGCCATCTCTCCGTGAGCAAGGTTTTATAAGTATAATTTAAAATTTCAACTAAAAAACAGACTATAATTTTTAATAAATTTTTAAATGATTGAAATATTGATTGCTATCGAAGTTGCGGCTCTAATATGGTATCTTTCAAATAAATAAAATGTATGAGTTTTTTTAAAATTATAGCAGAAAATATCCATAATTATGGCATCTTAACATTTTGTAAGATTTTATTTTTTGAATTAATTAACATTATTTATTCTATAAAAAATAAAGATCTCCAAGTACAGGAAACAGATATTACTTCATATAAAAATTCTAAAATTAAATCAGAATATAATACAGCGTATTTACCAACACCCTATTATTTTCTGTATATTGCAAAAAAATCCTTAAAAAAATTAAATATTGATACATTTAATTTAATTGATCTTGGTTGTGGTTTTTCAAGACCTGCATTGTATTTTAATAAACACTTTAAAATTCAATATACTGGAATTGATATAAACATAAATACTTTAACTCAAATAAAAAAAAAAAATTTTAACCTTATAAATATTAATTTAAGAGATGAGAATAAAACAAATACTATTATTCATGATTTTTTTTCAAAAGACACAAATCCTAATATTTTTTTTTTATCAGATCCATTTGATTTTAACTTAATTAAAAAAATTTTTTTGGATACGCAAACTAAGTTTAGTTTTTTGGCAGTCTTAGTTAATATTGATTTAGATAATGATTTTTTTAAAAATCAAAGAATTGTTACTAGTTACAATTTCAATAAACGTAATATATCAGTTGTCAGATTTAATAGTAACTAGACATGATATCAGTTTTAGTCTATTTAAATATTAATTTATAAATAAAAATATCTTCTAAAGATGAAAAAAATTTCTTTGATAATGCCAGCTAAAAATGAAGTAGAGTCTCTTGATATTGTTTTAACTGAATTAAAAAACTTTGAATTTATCAATGAAATTATAGTTGTTGTGGATGATAAGTTTGACAGCACCATTGCAGTTGCAAATAAATATAATTGTAAAATAGTTATACAAAACAATAAAGGTTATGGTGCTGCTATAGTTGAAGGATTCAAACATTCTAAAAATTCATATGGATGTATATTTAATGCTGATTATTCATTTGATCCAAAATATTTAACATCACTTATCAATATGACAGATTATTCAAGTTTTATTTTTGGAACAAGATATAATGGAAATAGTGGAAGTGCTGATGATGACATTGTTACATTGATAGGTAATAAAGTTTTTTCATTTATAACCAAATTTTTTTTAAGAATTAATTTAACAGATATTCTGTATACATATGTTTTATGCGATGTTAATAAATTTAATCAAATGAATCTTTTAAATAAAGACTTTAGACTTTGTATTGAACTACCTGTAAAAGTTAAAAAAAATAATTTTGACTATAGTGAATTACCAATGTTTGAAAGGAAAAGGTTTGCTGGTAAGAAAAAAGTTAATGCAATACAAGATGGTTTTTTAATATTAACTGAAATTATAAAAAGTTTTAAAATCCTATTTTTTTCAAGATAAATTTTGTTATAAATTAATAATGGCAATAGCTTATCTTCAACTTCAATCACTCCCCAAAAACTATGAGTGATTTTAATAAAGGTATTATCTCAGCTTTTGTAGGATCGTTTTGGTGGGGTGTTATTGGTGTTTTATACTTTAAATATATTTCTTTTGTTAATCCATTAGAAGTAGTTTCTCATAGGGTATTATGGACAATTATATTTTTATTTTTTATAATTTTTTTAAAAGGAAATATAAAATTAACAGTAAGTATATTTAAAGACATTAAAAAAATTATTCTTTTATTCTTATCCGGTTTGTTAATATTTATAAATTGGGCAACATGGATATATGCAATTTCTATAAATAAGCTTGTTGAGGCAAGTTTTGGTTATTATATATTTCCGATTTTAAGTGTTTTTTTTGGTAGTGTTTTTTTAAGTGAAAAACTAAATTTTAAAAAAAAAATTTCAATTTCAATAATTATTATATCGATAATATATATGATATATTTTTTAGATAATTTTCCATGGATAGGCTTGGTTGTAGCGTTATCTTTTTCTTTATATGCAGTATTGAGAAAAGTTGTAAATGTAAAGACTGATATAGGCTTATTTGTTGAAAGTATTTTCCTAATACCGATAATAATTTTAATTTTTTATAATTTAAATTTAGAAAATGAAATTCTGTTCTCCTTACAAAATTTAAATTTATCATTTATTTTAATTTTAGCTGGTCCCATGACAGTGATACCACTATTTTTATTTGTAAAAGGTTCTGAATTATCAGGACTAGGTAATGCAAGTATGATTTTTTTTGTAGCTCCAACTGGACAGTTTTTATTGGGTTTATTTTTATATGAAGAAGCATTTATGATAAACAAGCTTATAGGCTTTATTTTAATTTGGATTGCTGTATTAATTTATCTTAGAGACTTGTATGAAAATAACTAAAATATTTACATTTATTTTATTTATATCATTATTATTTACAAATTTATCTTTTGCAGATGAATTTAATAATTGGCTTACTTCATTTAAAAGTTACGCTTTAGAAAAAGGAATTTCTCAAAAAACTGTAGATTTAGCGATGTCTGATGTAAAATTTTTACCAAACGTTATCAAGTATGATAGATATCAACCAGAGTTTTACGAGGATACGAAAACATATATTGGTAAGAGAACATCTGATAAAAAAATAATAAAAGGAAAATCACTATACAAAAATAATAGCTCTTTAATATTAAATGTAGAAACTAAATTTAATGTTGAGAAAGAATTACTTTTATCCTTAATGGGTATTGAAACAAATTTTGGAACATATCTTGGAAAAATGGATATACTTTCTTCACTAGCAACATTAAGTTTTGACAAAAGAAGAAGCGAATTTTTTACTAATGAATTAATTACAATATTAAAATTAATCGACGATGGTACAATAGATAGTAAAGTTCTTTATGGATCATGGGCTGGTGCATTTGGTAATTTCCAGTTTATGCCTTCAACTATAAATGATTATGCATTAGATTATAATAATGACAAACAAATAAATTTAAAATCTATTGAAGATTCATTTGCATCAGCTGCCAATTATATTAGCAAATTAGGTTGGAAAAAAGATAATCCTTGTTTTTATCGTGTTAATCTTAAAAAAGATATTCCAATTAAATTTTTAAATACATCTGCAAAAAAAATAAAAAATAAAAAAAAACTTAAATATTTCAAAAAGTACATAATAGATTATGAAAAGTTAAATATTAATGAAAATTTAACTACAGGCATAATAACACCTGATAGAGAAATAGTTGAAAACTCTAAATTATTAGAGCCTGCTTATTTAACTTTTAATAATTATGAGTTAATACTAAAATGGAATAGATCATTAAGATTTGCTCTAGCAGTATGTACACTAAAAAATAAATTTGAGAATGAACTATAAATTTTTAATTATTGTTATTTTATTTTTGAGTTCCTGTGTAACAGATAATGATTATAAAATTAAAAGTGAAAATGATTTAATAAATGAAACTTTTTCAAACAAAGGTTTTGCACTTCTGTTTACTGAAGATTTAAAAAAAAAAAAAATTATTAATAAAAAAATTAATGATCGTGAATTAGTTATTTTTCAAAGAAATCTTAAAAAAAATACTACTGTTAAAATTACAAATTTATTAAATAATAAATCAATACTTGCCAAAGTTACTTCTAACTCTAACTACCCAAATTTTTATAATTCTGTTATTTCAAATAGAATATTTAGTGAACTTGATTTAGATCCTGATGAACCGTACGTTGAGATAGTTGCTATTTCTCAAAGTACAGCTTTTTTTGCTAGAAAAGCTAAAACTTATGAAGAGGAAAAAGAAGTTGCTGATAAGGCTCCTGTTGAAGGTATTAGCATTAGTGATTTGAGCATTAATAAAAAAAAAGTTAAAAAAATTAAAAACAAAAAAGAATTCAATTACATAATTAAAATCGCAGACTTTTATTATAAAAATACAGCAAAAATGATGCAAAAAAGAATAAAAGAGGAACTTAAACTCGAACATTCAAAAATTAGCAAAATTACAAATACATCCTATAGAGTTTATTTTGGACCATTTGACAATATAAAATCTTTAAAAAAAGCTTTTGATGATATAAGTCCTCTTAACTTTGAAAACATTGAAATTATAAAATTATGAAAAAATTTTTCTTAACACTAACAATTTACTGTACATGTTTTTTTTATATAATAGCTCATTCAGCTGAATTTAATATAAAAGCAAAGACTGTAATACTTCAAGACTATTTATCTGGAAAAATTCTTTATGAAAAAGATTCAGATTTATCTATTTATCCAGCGTCAATGACTAAAATCATGACTTCAATTATTGCTTTTGATTTAATTAAAAATGGACAACTCAGTTTGGATGAAAAATTTACCATATCTGAAAATGCGTGGAGACTTTCACAGTCTGGGTATTCTTCAATGTTTATAATGGTAGGGGATGATGTTAGTGTTGAAAATCTTTTAAGAGGAATAATTGTTGCATCAGGTAATGATGCTTGTGTTGCTTTAGCTGAAGGTATTGCGGGATCAGAGGGAGAATTTGCAATGATGATGACTTCAAAAGCAAAAGAAATAGGTATGGAAAATACAAACTTTACAAACTCATCAGGTTTAAATGATCCTGACAATTATTCTACAGTTAAAGATATTTTAATAATGTCAAACTACCTAATTAAAAATTATCCAGAATATTATACATATTTTAAAGAAAAGGAATTTACCTGGGATAGAACCGGAGGTGATCCAATTACGCAAGGTAACAGAAATCCATTATTGTACAAAAATTTTGGAGCTGATGGAATTAAGACTGGATATCTTGCTGTAGAAAAATATTCATTAGCTTCTTCAATTATTCGTAATGAGAGAAGATTAATTGCCGTTGGAAGTGGATTTGATAATAGAAAATTAAGATCAAAAGAGTCTCAAAAATTGTTAACATGGGGACTAACAAATTTTAGTACAATTGAAATTGCTAAAAAAAATTCAACGTTTACTGAGCTTGAAGTTTGGCTTGGTCAAAAAGAAAAAGTACCAGTACATGTTAATGAAGACATTTATAAAACAATACAAAAAGCTAGATTAAAAAAATTAGAAGCTAAAATTTTATATAATGGACCTATAGAGGCACCTATTAAAAAAGATGAAATATTAGCAAAGTTAATAATTAATTATGAAGGTAATCTTTTATCGGAGCATGATTTATTAGCATCAGATAATGTGAAGAAAAAAAACATTATTTCGAGAATTTTAAAATCAATTAATTATTTAATTTGGGGTGATGTATAAATATCCAATTATAGTTTTTGAAGGAATTGAGGGTTCTGGTAAAACTTATCATATTAACAATGTTAAAAAATATTTAAAAAAAAAGAAAATTAACTTTATAAACTTAAGAGAACCAGGCGGTTCACAAAGCTCAGAAAAGATTAGAAAGCTAATACTTGATAAAAAGTCCAATTTTAAAAAATTGACAGATTTGTTTTTATATATGGCGTCAAGAAATGAAAATTTACATAATATTATAAAAAAGAATTATAATAAAAAAGTAATATTAATTGACCGATTTACGGATTCAACATTAGCTTATCAACATTATGGAATGGGTATAGACAAAAAGTTAATTATTTATTTAAACAAGATTATACTTAAAAATATAAAACCTACTTTTACTTTTTTAAATATAGTAAGCATGAAAAACCTTAAATTAAGAATAAATTGTAGACCCAAAAACAGATATGATAATTTTAACGAAATTTTTTACAGAAAAGTACAAAAAGGATTTATTAAATTGTCCAAAAATAAAAAAAAATATCTAGTAATTAATTCAAATAATGAAATTCTTAAAAATAAGAAAATAATATTAAGTAAAATTAACTCTATTTTATCTTTATGATATTAAATTCATCTAATAATAAATATTTGTATGGTCATGAAGATGTATTTAACAAATTGAGGAATCTATATTTACAGAACAAATTACCGAATAAAATAATTTTTTCTGGTAATAAAGGAATAGGTAAAGCTACATTAGCATATCATTTAACAAATTTTATATTTTCTATAGATGAAGTTGATAAATATGATTTTAAAAATAATAAAATTATTGAAAATAACCATTCATACAAATTAGTATCAAATAATTCACACCCTAATTTTTTTGTTGTTACAAATGATAATGATAAAGCATCCAATATCCAAATATCAAAAATTAGAGATATGATTAATTTTACAAATAAATCTTCTTTCAATAATGGTTGTAAAATTATTTTGATAGATAATGTTGAGTTCTTAAATACGTATTCAATTAATGCTCTTTTAAAAGTAATTGAAGAACCTAATAGTAAAATATTTTTTTTTTTAATTCACAATAGTAAATCAAAAATTCTAAACACCCTAATGTCACGATGTATAAGATTCAACTTATATTTAAATCAAGAAAAATGTTTAAAAACTATTAACAAATTATTAGACAATGATTTTTACTCTAATTTAAATGAAGATTTTAAAAATATTTATACTTCACCTGGAGATATTTTATTAATTAATAAATTTTTTATCGATAACAAAATTAATGAATCTATATCAATTGATGATTTTTTATATTTACTAATTGATAAATCTTTATTTAAAAAAGATTTGTATATTAAGGAAAATATTAATTTTTTTATTGAGTTATATTTCAAAAAAAAATTTGATAATAATAGATCTAAAATTATTATTTACAATTTATATAAATATTTTTTAAATAAACTGTCTAGTTGTAAAAAATATAATTTAGACTTAGAAAGTATTTTATTAGAATTCAAAAATAGAACATTAAATGGATAAAAACTTTTTTATTACTACTCCAATTTATTACCCTTCAGCAAAACCACATATGGGTCATGCTTATTCAAGTATTGTATCTGATGTAATTGCTAGATTTAAACGATTGGATGGTTTTCATGTTGAGTTTTTAACTGGAACAGATGAACATGGTTTAAAAATACAAAGAGCAGCTGAAAAAAATGGATCTGATCCAAAAATATTTTGTGATGAAATTAGTGAAACTTTTAGAAACTTATCTAAAACTCTCAACCTATCAAACACTGATTTTATAAGAACTACAGAAGATCGACATATTAAATCTGTACAAAATTTATGGAATGTCCTTGAAAAAAAAGGTGAAATTTATTTATCAAAATATTCAGGATGGTATTCCGTTTCTGATGAAGCATTTTATAATGAAGACGAGGTAAAGGAAGAAGATGGAATTAAGGTATCGATAAATTCTGGTTCACATGTTGAATGGGTTGAGGAGGAGTCCTTTTTTTTTAAATTGTCTAATTGGGAAAAAAAATTATTACAATTTTATAGTGATAATCCAAAGTTTATTCTGCCTACTTCAAGAAGAAATGAAGTAATAAATTTTGTTAAAAGTGGACTTAAAGATTTATCAGTAAGTAGAAAATCTTTCTCATGGGGTATAAAAGTACCTGGTAGTAAAGAGCATGTAATATATGTATGGTTAGACGCATTAACTAACTATATCAGTGCATTAAATTACCCTGATACTAATAATAAAAAGTATAAAAATTTTTGGCCTGCAGATTTACATATGATTGGTAAGGATATTCTCAGATTTCACGCAATTTACTGGCCAGCATTTTTACTAGCTGCAGATTTAAAACCACCTAAGAGAGTGTATGGTCATGGGTGGATTATGTCAGGTGAAGAAAAAATGTCCAAATCAAAGGGCAATATATTAGATCCAATTGAAATTATAGATAATTATGGATTGGATCCGTTAAGATACTATTTATTAAAAGAAGTATCTTTTGGTAATGATGGAAATATATCTAAAAGTAAACTTGAAAGTTGTATAAATAGTGATTTAGCTAATAACTATGGAAATCTATGCCAGAGAGTTATATCTTTTAATGAAAAAAATTGTGGTTTAAAAATTCCTAAGAAAACAAAATTTTTAAGCGAAGATATAAAAATACTTAATAAAGTAGGTGGAGATCTTGATACATTAAGATCTTATATAGATAATCAAGAATTAAACTTATACACTAATTTTATTGTTGATTGTTTATTTGAGTCAAATAAATATTTTAACGATCAAGAACCTTGGAAAAAAAAATCTGATATCAATAGACTAAATACTATTATTTATGTTTCTTTAGAAATAATAAGAAAAATTTCAATTCTATTAAATCCAATTATGCCTGATTCAACATTAAAAGTTTTAAATATATTTAATCTTAAACAAAGTGATTTAAATTTTAGTTCTATATCAGATCATGATAGTTTAAATATAAACTCTAGTATAAATAAAATAAATATTTTATTTAAGAAGATAGAAAAAAATGATTGATTCACATTGTCACTTAGATCACGAGCCCATGTATAGCGATTTAAAAAATGTGATATTAAGATCTAAAGAAATTGGAATTAATAAAATTTTATCGATTTGCACGACTAATGTTAGTTTTAATAAAATCTTAAAAATTGTAGATTTCGATCCAATTATTTATGGTACATTTGGTATTCATCCTCACGAGGTTTCAAAAGATAAATTTTCTAAAGCTGGAATAATAGATAAATGTAAAAATAATAAAAAAATTATAGCTATTGGAGAAAGTGGACTAGATTTTTACTATAATCATAGTGATCGTGAAGAACAAATATTAAGTTTTAAATCACACATTGAGGCCTCAATAGATCTTAATATGCCAATTATAGTGCATTCAAGAAATGCAGAAAAAGAAACTTACGAGTTACTTAAAAGTTATTCTGATGAAAAACCTAAAATTCTTATGCACTGTTTTACAGGCTCAACTGAATTTGCAAATAAATTATTAAAATTGAATAGTTATTTTTCTGCTAGCGGTATAGTTACTTTTAAAAATAGCGAAGAACTTCAGGAAACATTCAGATTCATACCGTTGGATAAATTACTTGTTGAAACTGATAGCCCTTACTTATCACCGGTTCCTCTAAGAGGAAAAAAAAATGAACCAAGTTTTATAAAACATACTTATGAAAAACTTGCAAATTTAAAAAATATTGATTTTAAAGAACTAGAAAAAATTACAGACAATAATTTTAATAAATTATTTAGTATAAATTAATAATGTCCGTTAAATTTACTATATTAGGTTGTGGTAGTTCAATGGGTGTTCCACGAAATGATGGATCATTTGGAAAGTGTAACCCAAATTTTAAAAAAAATTTTAGAACAAGATGCAGTGCAGTTATTTCATACCAAAACAGAAATACACTCATTGATACTTCTCCTGATCTAAGATTTCAGCTTCTAAAAAATAAAATTAAAAATATAGATAGGGTTCTTTACTCACATTTTCATGCTGATCAGACACATGGTATAAATGATTTAAGAATTTTTTTTCTTAAAAATAAAAAGAAGATACCAGTATATTGTGATGAAAATACTAAAAAATATTTACTTAAAAATTTTAAGTATTGTTTTAAAAAATCACAATCATATCCACCTATATTAAAGTTATATAATTTAAAAAAAAATAATTTTTTTAAGGATATTAATTCTAAGCTCAGTATTAAAAGTATAAAGGTTAAACATGGTAAAGTTTCTTGTAGCGCTTTTATTATTAATGATAAATGTGGATATTTAAGTGACGTAAGTATGATTTATAGAAAAGATTACAAATACTTTTTTAATCTAAAATATTTTATTATTGACTGTCTAAGACGAAACAAACATTCTTCACATTATAATTTGGATGAAGTTTTGGATTTGATAAAAATATTGAAACCAAAAAAAACAATTTTAACTAACATGAGTACTGACTTAGACTATAAAATGTTAAAAAAAATTCTTCCAAAGAATGTTGTTCCAGCATTCGATGGTATGACTATTCGATTATAATATCTTTTCTAATCTATTGATAATTTTTTTTGACATCGGATTTGTAAAGGATGCGAATGTGTCATGAACATTTCCATTCTTATCAATTAGAATTTTATGAAAGTTCCATTTTGGAACTGCAGATTTCCCATAATTATCTTTAGCCCATTTAAATAACTCATGTGCATTTTCACCTTTAACTTCTGTAATAGTGGTTAATGGAAAATTTATATTAAAATTTACTTCACAAAACTCCTTAACATCAGAATTGCTACTTTTTTCTTGATTAAATGAATTTGATGGAACTCCAAGTACAATTAATCCCTTAGCTTTATATAAGTCCCATAATTCCTGTAATTCATTATATTGTTTTGTAAAACCACAATAACTGGCTGTATTAACAATTAGAACAGGTTTATTTTTATAA
>MDTB01230495.1_pt1 | contig 10465 bp, 15 predicted proteins | sample 811161 | NCBI WGS metagenome assembly MDTB01 (sample SAMN05326650, study PRJNA326480) | marine metagenome | isolation source: seawater | place: Mediterranean Sea | collected 2009
CTCTTCAAGAAATACTGCTGTCAATCAACGAATTGTAAAGTTCACTACATATGATACTATGTATCCCGAGTCTAATGCTATAAAGGTCATGTTTTGGTGGATTCAAGGATTACTAATGCATTGCTAGCATTACCATGTTCAAATTTAGAATTGTCATCAAATAACATATAATCTATAGATGATGTTTTTCCTTTGAATAATTTGATGTTAATATTTAAATTATTTACTTTTAGATTCCATTCTCCTTTAAACATATTACCTTTCTTATCAGTAGTTATATTTGAAATAATATTCTTATTTGATATTGTGTCAGGGATTATTTCTCCTATCGACTTCAACATCACCTTAATTTCATCTATATTTGGTGCTTCTTCTGTTAAAACCGTATAATATTTTTGTGGTATACTAGATGAAATTTCCATGTTTGTATCGTATATGTTTAAATATTTTCTATTTCAATTTTTTAATAAATACAATAATGTCAATTAGCAATATATATACCGACTAATCGTGCTGCTGATAGCACTTCCCATAATATATAAACCCTGGTAAAATATAACGATTACCATTTGTAACAGGTAGACCTGCATGTTTTGTTTGCCCGCAAAATATAACTATATCCCCGGTATTCAAATGAACCGTTTTATTTTTTTTAACAAAATGTGTTCCTCCGCCAATATAATCATCATTTAAAGCTATAATAAATGAAAATTCACATCCATCTTCATGTGCTTGAAGTTCATTTTGACCATTTAAATTATTTCCACTATATTTCGCAACAAACAACTCATTTATAGTTAACTTATTTTTTTTTAAATGATACATATTTTCAAATAATGGAAATAATTCTACTTTAATTTTATTTGCTAAATAGTTATATATTTTCCATTCTTTTGTAATTTCATTATCAGTAGTTGGGTAATCATCATGCCGTGTAACTTGCCAGCCATGTATATGTGCAAATTGTTCTGATTAGTTAATAATATTTTGACATTCTTGAGTAGTTAAAAAATTCTTTATTATTTTATAATTTGTATATAATGGTATTTGTTCATAAATTTTATTACATTCATTTTGATGGTTGTCTAATGTTCTTATAAAAAGAAAATATATAATTATAACAATAACGACTATAAATATTATAAATAACATATAAATATGTGATTTATTTTTATCTATTCATTTTTTTTTAGTATATTTTTTATCTTTTTTTTTATTCTTTTTCTTATTCTTTTTTCTACTTTTTTTTTTGGTATATTTTCTTTTTTTTAATATTCCTCTGGCTAAATATAATAAAGGATTTCCAGTAATTTTATTTACTTTAAATTTTGGAAAAATATCTTCCAATGCCGTCCAACAATTAAATCCTGTTCTTTGTCTTGAAAAAAAGGATTTATATTCACGTTCTTTAAAACATTTTTGAACAATTTGCCTTCTATATGGGAAATTCCCTTCTAAATCAGCTCTATTAATATAATAATTTAATTTTTCTATACTTGAATCATCTATACCATCTTGTTCATATATTAAATCTGGGTTATGACTACGTTTATTCCGAAATCCTTCTATTATAGTTGGGTCAGGGGAAAGAATACATAACTTACTTTCATCGCTAGATGTAAATCCTAAACTATAAGTTCTTATATTACCTTCATCGTCATTAGAGTCTATAATTAATGTTGCATGCGTTATAGGTATTATACTACTATTTAATGTCGAATATATCTTAATAGAATCGTCTCTTTTTGGTATATATTTTTGCGAAACGTTTATTTTTGTTAAAGCGTTTCGATTTAACGCATTTAAAGGGGTTCTATATTTATCAATATCATCTGGTCCTACTCCCCATATACTATAAATCTTTTTATCGTCAATATCATCTTTAAGTGACATTTGTCTAATCATTTTATATATAAATATGGTATTTTATTTTTGAATTTTTAGTAATGTTGATAACAATAAAGATCCATATGTATAGCCCTCTTTTTGGATATTTTCAACAGAACCTTCTACAATAACATTTTCACTATTTTTAATCAATGTAGCCAAAACAACTAAACTCTTAGGCCCCACATCATATAATTTTACAGAAGGAGATTTGTATTTTATATTTGCTATATATATTGGATCATCATCTTGCATTTGTGGAGTCAAACATCCGAAACCATCTTCCTGAAAAAAAATAATATTGCAATATGGGTTAATTTCATCTATATTCCAATTATTTTTTATTAAGTCATTTATATTATTTCCCCCAATCCATAATACGTCGCTTTGCTTCGCAAGTGAAATTACCTTCTCTATATTTGTATATAATAGATTATCTCCAATAATAGACAATGTATTATATTTCATAATAAAAGTAACTATATTTTTTTAACATTTCCAACGATTACTACAATCCAAACATGTAACAAATGTTGTCATAGGTTCATCCGCTGACCTAGTTTGCAATTGATAATACGTACATTTTTTTGATTTACACTTTCCGCAAGTAAAATTATCTGTAGAAGCCTCTAATTTGGGGCAATATTTGTTTTCTAAACGGATTTTCTTTTCTTCAATCAATGGCTCCCATTTTTCAGGAAGCAATTCTTGGTGGGTCATAAAGGCAAATGCTTGTGCTTTAATTTCTCTATTTAATAGTTTTTTCATAACAATAGGGTTTTTTAAATTTTGAAATACACATTTTAATTTATCAACATATAGTTGAACGAAATATACATTGTTCCATTTTCTTACAATATTTTTATCATATGCCGATTTTAAAGATGCATTAAATACACTCTTTTCCAAGTGAATACAAACTTGCTCTTTTTGAATTAAATCGTGCAACTTAACTCGGATATTGGAACGAAATTCGGACGGATTTTCAATATTGTACATTTGTTATAATATATAATAAACATTTATATGGTTCAATTATTTATTAATTATTCATCATCATCTGTATCAGAACACTCTTCTTCTATTAATTCATCTTCGTCGTATATATCACATTCTTCGTCATCGCTCACTACAAAATCATCTTCTTTAGAATACCCCTGTTTTGTAGTTTCGTGCTCATCCATACTATCTTCGCTTGTATCTTCATCACTTTCATTCCCCAAATCTTCAAATCCGCCAAATAGCTTTTCATAAATCTGTTTCCATAACGATATTGATAAATTACTAGGCTTATCATTTTCATAACATATTAAACAACATGTACCAAAATACAGTTCTTTATCAATTGGCGGTGGAAAATCATATTTATTTTCAGTACCCGCCTTTCCATCATTCTTTGCCCATAGTTGGATTTGATATTTTTTACTATTTATACTTACATCCCAATTAGTTTGCATTGAAAAATGATTATCATTTCTATAATTACATACTTTGTACAAAGCATCAATATTTTTTGTTTTTTTTTCTTTTAAATTACCACCTCGTTCTACAAGAACAATTTGATAAGACGTCATATATATAATCTCTTATGTATTGTTTTAAATCGTTTAAACAATACATATAATAATATGTATATGAAAATTTATATACACGAGTTATCCTCACAACATTTAGAATCTTTTAAATTAAAAGACAGTAAAACAGAATCAATAAAGTATATTTATAGCAAAGAAGGAATTTATATTATTTTGAAGAACCAAATAAAAAATACAATCATTACTGACCGAGACATTGAAATAGTGGAAAAGGGTGGCTATAAAATGATACTAGATAATAGTGAAATAACTATGAATAATGTAGTTCACCATATTCCATTAAATCATTTACAAGATACTGTAAATAAAACAATATATAAATTATCTAATGAACTTAGTTTAATTGTAGAACAAGGGAGTTTTTCGCCAGAAAATATCTATTTTAGTACAAGGTCTCAATCTATATCGCATATAACAGAAGAGATTCATTCGTTTTTATACAATAAAGTAAATCTTTAGATATAATATGTTTTTTCATTTATTAAAAATAATAGCAACATCGTTATTATTTATAGGAACTATACATTATGTATGTATCCTGTTAAAAAATAACCTAAAATCCAAATCTAAGGAAGTTGAAAAAGAACATGTTGTTATAGAACCCCTTGCCAATGAAGAAAATATGAACGACGCCTTAAATGATTATATAAAAGAATTAAAGATAGATTCATAATAATAATATCAATGCTAAGCAATTATAATAAAAATGAAATTATTAAAAGATTCCCTAACATTGAATTTCCTTTCATTAAAACCATTCGAAATACAACTCGCGCTGACTTATACATGTTAATTCCTAAAGGACGGAAATATTTCGCATGGTTTACATATATAAAAGGTAATAATGCATGTATCTTTTTAGAATACAATGGAAATCATATTACAAATTGTTTTTTGCATAATGTTTGTTGCTCTAATGATTTATTTTACGGAACTATTTTATATGGAACACTACTCAAAACAAACAAACAATTGTTTTTTTCGGTAGAAAATATATTTCAATATAAACATAAATGGGTACATTTATCACCATTGGAAAAAAAATTAAATATTTTACAAAATATATTTGAAAATCAAATATCGCAAATATCATATACTTCTAATTGTGTAGTCTTTGGGTTACCAGTAATGGATACCGATTATTCTAATTTAGTGGATACAATATCTTCATTGCCATATCCTATTTATTCTATATTACACGCATTTACAAAAAAACCTTTATTTCTCCAACAAAAATACTTCGTTCAAGAAGCGGTTTTTCATGTAGAAGCCGATGTAAATAACGACATTTATAATTTATACTATATGAAAAATAATGAAAAAGTATTTTTTGATAGCGCATTGATTAATGATTATAAAACAAGTGTTTTAATGAATAAATTATTTCGCAATATCAAAGAAAATGTAAATTTAGATGCAATTGAAGAAAGTGACAGCGAAGACGAATTTCAAGATACAAATGAAATGAAATATATGTTAAATACATCTCATAACATGTCATGTGTATATTTTTCACAATTTAAAAAATGGAAACCTGTGCGGATAAATAATGAAGCATCTATTATTAGCGAAAACTCTCTTTATTTACATAAAAAATAATATTATAGTAATATATATGAAAGGTTGTAGTGCTCCCTATTCAAGTGCTAATTTTAGCCCGAAAGATAATTATCCCGGATCATATGTAGCATATAATAAAATGGAATACACTGGTGGGCGTAAACGTAAAACACGTAAACGTACACCAATAAGACGGCGTCGTCGTCGTCAAGTATCACGCCGCCGCCGCCGTCGTTCTTCATCGCGTCGTAAATCACAGCGAGGAGGATGATCAAATAGTAACAATAATCTCTATATTCCTCCTGCAGAAGGATTTAGTAATAATTCTCAAAAGGGGGGGTGAGGTCTAACGATTTTACCTAATTAATAAAATAATGAAGCGATTTATTAATGACATGCACAAATTCAATCATTGATTTGTGTATTGACCATAAATCAATGATTCATTATTTATTTCAGTTTTTTTACAGCACCAACTGTTGTAATAAAACCACCTATTAACAACAATAAGAACGATACTACATTAGATCCCAATATAAATGAACTACTGATTCCTTGATAATATAAGAAAAATTGCTGCCATTTATCAGAACATTTACAATCTTCATCTACATTTTTATACAATCTCCATATATTTAATACTACGAAAAAATGAAATAATACAGTTACTAACATACCAACTATTGCACCTATTAAAGGATTTTTATTACCACCTTTTTGTGTTTTTATTTTAAAAATAAAGTAAGCTGTTATACATATTCCAAAAAGTACCAGTACTTCAAATATTTTTAAAAATAATATATTTGTTTTATATTCTTTTTCATTAAAGCATTCACATTTTTCTAAATCATTCAAATATATTAATGTATATACAATAAGCACCGCATAAATAATTAATATAACTACGTGCATTGGCGACGCAAAAAATTTGTTTAGTTTTAAAGACTTCATTAAATTATTCATTAGTTTTTTATTAGCCATTATACTTTAAGTAAACATTTTTTTTTATAGTTTGGCTTTTTCTCCATTAATTTCCACTTGTTTTCTATATAATCATTTTGATTTGATAATATTATTTTATAATTCTGTTTTTTATAATATGTTAACCGTTTTTTCCATTGATTTTTAAATATAGTATGAGTATCAATAATATCAATTACTACTGGTTGAATATGCTTCGTTCGTAAAATACGACCAACAGATTGACAAACGTCCGTTTTAGGTGTAGCCATAATCAAAGTGGTAAGAGTTTTAATATCTAAACCCTCTGACGCCATTGCATATGTACCAATAATTATTTTTTTTGTTTCACTCTCTTTTAAATGCTGCTCTTTCATACCTCCCACATAATATCCCACGGATGCTATATTGTGATGTTCTATTGCTTGATATAAATATTGAATTAGATTTTTATTATGTGCCAATATCATAATTTGTTGGTCTGGATTTTCTTTTAATTCATTTTTAAGTATAGTTATAATAAATTCACTCCGATAATTATAAGTACATAATTTTGTTATCATAGAGCTATATGCAGGGTTTCCTCTAAAATCAAGTTTAACTTCATTAAATTCTTCGTCGGTCGTTTCATAATGAATTCCTTTTACTAATACTTCTACATCTTTTTTTGATACTTCTTTATGAATTACAGGACCTAAAAACATTTTAAATACGCGACTTAACCCATCTTTTCTCGTCATTGTTCCAGATAATCCTAGTGTATGTTTTGTAACAATCTTTACTAATGTATTTGAAAACACTTCAGCCGATAAATGATGACATTCATCGTATACAGATAGCCCGAAACTTTCAAATGCTTTAATATCATAATTTTTTTGACTTAATGATTGTATCATACCTATTACAATATCCTTGCCTTCAATATCCATAATTTCTCCTTGAATTCGCCCTATAGTTGCATTTGGTAGAAATTGATGTATACGCTCAATCCATTGATTTAACAGAAATGATTTATGCACTACAATTAGAGTTTTTTTCTTTAATTTAGAAATAATATTTAAAGCCATTACTGTTTTTCCTTTGCCCGGCTCTACATCCAGAAGACCTCCGCCATTTTGTTTAATAAAATCCATATATTTAGCTACAATGTTATTTTGATAATCACGTAAATCTCCATTAAATGATAAATATATATCTTCTCCGGAGCCGATTTTTACTTCATCGGGGTCACCAAAATGTTCGGTACCAAAATATCGTGGAACATATAATTTAGTGGACGATTCACGATATATTGGAAATGAAGGAGGAGGACCCATTAATGTTTTATTTGGAGAAACTTCTAATTCTCTTCGAATGAATACCTGTTCTTTTATAGATATGTTGTCTTTGATAAGTGTGTATCCTTTATAACCTAAATATGTATTAATCATTAATAATTATATACATAAATCTTTATAATGTTTCAATTATATAAAATAAAAATATTACTTGATAATATATGGCAGCATCAAAAAATTTTAAAAAAATGTCAAAAAAGGTCGTTCAATTTTTAAATGTAGAAAATATACTGGCAATATTATTTGCTATTTTTATTATATTTAACATTAACGTTCCTCAATGGTTAGTAAACATTACAAACAATATAATCGTACAAGTTATATTGGGATTATTAGTAATATGTCTTTTCTTCAATACTAATCCTATAGTAGGTATTTTAGGATTACTTGCTTTATATGAATTAATTAAACGTTCCAAATATGGAGGCAGTATATCCCATCAATACCAGCCATCTGAATATAAAAAACAGTTACAATTAGAATCGTTTAATAAATGGCCCAAAACATTGGAAGAAGATGTTATTTCAAAAATGGCGCCTCTTCCTAGTTATACAAATAGCAATCAATCATATAAACCTGAAGAGCCGGCAAATAATGGTTCAAATGTTTAAATTTTTTTTGGAACAGAAGGAGGTTTAGCAGCCTTTATTCCTGATTTATTGGATGAATTGCTAAACATTTTAGGTAAATACCATATTAATCTGATTAAAATAATGGCTACTAATAATTTTAAAAATATAGCAATAATCTTTTTTACTTCATCTCCAATCATATTAGGTTTATCTTCTAATACGATTTCTTTTTTTCCTTCTTCGCCCGTTGGTTTACAATCTATGTATATTTCGTCTCCTGTGTTTGCAGTTTGACTAGCTCCAATTGGATTCCGAGAAACTGGTGCTACTTGAGTTATTCCATTTGCATAAACATATAAAGGTATGGTTTGTTTATATGCCAAAGTTCTATTAAATATAGCCATGGCTGAATTAGATATCTTTATAGCATAATCTACAGAATAAGCAATAATTCCTATATTACTACCTTGTTTATAATATTCAAATGGTGTTCTATTAGGAATTAAATGATTTAAATTAGTACCATAATTTGTTATACCACTTTCATTTTGTTTTGGTATTTTTGTATTTGCCTGAAATATCAATTTTTCTGTAGATTTTGTTATATCTGTTGTGGAATTACCGACTACCATTGGTATAGATATAAATAAAATAGACGGGTTGCCATTATTTGTTGTAACACATTGCATACTAAGTTCTCCATCTGCTGGAGAACCGCTATATGTATGTAAGGACGATTTATAAATTTTAATTTCTTTAAACATATATTCATTTGAATTAAATCGTATAACATTTGATTTATTTCTATTTATTGGTGTAAATAGTAAGTGGTCACCTTTATTCTTCATTGTAAATTTAGTATTTTCGTCATAAAATTTTATAGTTAAAGCACAAGTATCCGTACACGAATTTAATGGCCGTCCTGTTAAATTAATATAACCGTCTACATGATCTATATTATAAGTTTCCATAAATACTTCTGGTCTTGACATATAAATAATATATATATAAAAATAATATTGATATTATTTATATGTATCTAAAAAATAACCCCAGAATAAAAATAAAGGATTTAAATGCCACAAAAAAGGGGGGCAATAATAAAAGAAAATATAAAAGACATAAAACGTCGCACATATATAATCCGTTAAATTTAAGAATTAAAACACTTAAAACATGGAATAAAAGACACCCTTTAACAAATCACAATGATGTATTAACATTTATTAAAAAAATATTTCCCACCAATAAATGTAAAACATTAGATGCTAATACGTGTGTTTTATTTAAAAAACATAAAAATGATAAATCTCTAACACTATTAGTTAGTGAGCCCATCATTACATCAAATAATAAAATCCAAGACATTGGTATGATATTTGAAGTTCCTATACGCAAATATTATCATTTATATAAGTTTCCATTACATAGTAATATTTATAAAAAAGTTAGTGGAAAATATATATTAAAAAAGGGGGCAGTAAGTTTTTTGAATAATGCGCGTGAAATATATTTACCCAAATTATATTTTAATAATAAAAATGATATATTAGATGAAAATACTATTGTTGAGTCCTATTTATTAATGGCTCATAATAAATCATATACTGGTGGAGAGTATATACCATTATTGGAAAACGTTCAAAATGGTGGTGTAATGAATGAATCAAATAATCTTTTAGAAGAGTTAAAAAAATGTGGCGTTGGTAATGATAATTCTGGTTCTCTTATAGAAGAATTAAAGAAATGTAATATAAGTTCAGAAACAGCTGCAGATGAAAGCCCTGTACCAACTTCTGATGAAAATAGCGCTTTCGATAGTAATGATCCTTCTACAATATCAAACCAAAATTTAAGTCAAGGACAACAAATAGAACATAGAGATTTGTCTACATGTGGATTAGATAATGAGAAATTTAAAATGAGATTACCTCCATTACCTAATGTATCTGAAATAGATAGTGCAAATAGTATTATTAGAAAATCATATTCTATAGAGCTTGAGTTTGCTGAATTATTACCATTTTTACATAATAATGTCCTCAATGATGATATAAAAAAATATAATAGATATATTGCTTATATGATTATTCAAAGAACACCATATGCAATCGATCGTGTAAATAATTACGAGCTTTTTAAAAATGAAAAAATAAGAGATAGTGGAAACGATTTAACAGAATATTATATAGATTATCAATTAGATGGTACTAATGTTAAAACAATGAGGCTTCCAAATAATGATTCATGGAATTTAAATAATAAAGAAGCAAATCAATTTATTAATTATTGCAAATTAGCAAAATTTGGAACAACTGAAGATGGAAACTGTAAAGAACATACTGATGTGAAAACACATGAATGGAATACATCGAGAAAAAAATGGATTAGAACTAATAATTGTCCGAAATGTTTGGAAGAGTGTGAAAAAACAATAGCTAAAATAAGTCAAAAAATATATACTATGAATGAAAAATTAAATGAATTCGAAGGTGCTATGAAAGAAAATAAAATGCGTTTAGACCAATTCAATAATGCAAGACTTAAATATAAA
>MDTB01011293.1_pt1 | contig 10464 bp, 4 predicted proteins | sample 811161 | NCBI WGS metagenome assembly MDTB01 (sample SAMN05326650, study PRJNA326480) | marine metagenome | isolation source: seawater | place: Mediterranean Sea | collected 2009
AGCCACTCATCAATTTCTTTAAAATTATCGATGGCTCTTCGATCGCGTTTGGTTGGTCTTCCTAGCCCGCGGTCGCGATCTTCTCCGGAGATTCTACGGTGATGAAAGGCTCTAAATTTGTCTCTTTCTTCTGTTGGGGTTAAGTCCTCATAGCAGTCTTTAGCGATGGAATAGGCCACTCTACTTTTAAGAATTTCCAGAATTTTAAACTGTAATTTCAGGCCGTTTTTATCTACTGAAATGTACTCTCCCCCTGTTACGAATCTTGCTGGTTTAGCCTTTCCACCATCTACCTTTACTTTACCAGACCGGCATGCTTGAGTTGCCATACTTCTAGATTTAAAGATGCGCACCGTCCAGAGCCACTTATCAATTCTTGTTTTCTCCATCTTTAAAATACTTCTTCAATTTTTGAGCTTTACTCTTACCCAATAGTTCTACTAGCTCTGAAATGTTTGCTTCTTTAATGCGCTTAATAGATTTGAATTTCTTTAATAGGTCGGCTTTAGATTTTGGCCCTATTCCAGGAACATCGTCTAAAGTAGAGTGTAAACTCGATTTACTTCTTTTGTTGCGATGGTGCGCCAGGCTGAAGCGGTGTGCCTCGTTTCTCAAATGCTGAATAAGCTTTAAAGATTCTGATCGCTTGTCGATGTATAGCGGAACTGAATCCCCAGGGAAATAGATCTCTTCCAAACGTTTTGCAATTCCTACAATGGCAATTTTACCTCTGAGTTCTAAATCGTCTAAGGCTTTTAAAGCAGAGCTAAGCTGCCCTTTTCCCCCGTCGATAACAATGAGTTGAGGGAAGGCTTCGTTCTGTTCTTTCAATCTTTTGTATCTGCGATAAACCACCTCTTCCATAGAGGCAAAATCATCAGGACCTTCAACAGTTTTAATGTTAAAATGTCGGTAGTCCTTTTTGCTTGGTTTAGCATTTTTAAACACTACACAAGCCGAGGCTGGGTTGGTTCCCTGAATGTTGGAATTGTCGAAACATTCAATCTGAACAGGTAGTTCACTCAGACGCAAATCTTTTTGAAGTTGCTCTAAAATTCGTTTGCTGTGACGCTCTGGATCCACAATTTGCGTTTGCTTTATCTTTTCTTGACGCATGTATTTTGCATTACGCAGGGATAGATCAATAAGAGCTTTTTTATCTCCTCGCTGGGGGATAACTATTTTTACCTCTTCCCATGGACTTTTAATGGGCTTATTTGTCAGTATTTCTTTGGTGTCTAAATGGAATTTTTCGTGTATTTCAATAAGAGAAATCATCAATAAATCTATGTCTCTTTCATCCAGTTTTTTCTTTATTTCTAGGTTATGTGACTTTATAATAGCTCCTTTTATAATCTTAAAATAGTTGATGTATGCAGAATCTGTATCTGATAAGATGGTGAGAACATCTACGTTATTTATAGTTGGGCTTACCACGGTTGATTTAGATTGGTAATTCTCTAAAGCATCTAATTTTTCTTTAATCCCTTGAGCTTTTTCATATTCCAAATTGGAGGCGTGGTTTTGCATTTGTTTCTTTAACGTTTTTATAATGCCTACGGTATTTCCCTTTAATATGTTTCGTATTTCTGAAATGGCCTGGTTATATTCTTGCTCGTCTTGGAGGGCCTCACATGGGCCTAAACATTTTTTAATATGGTAGTCTAGGCATATTTTAAATTTGCCTTTCGCAATATTTTCTTGGCTCAAATTAAAGTTACAGGATCGAAGTTGATACAATTGTTTTAGTAAATCTAAAAGCACATTCATAGACCTAGTAGAAGCATAGGGTCCAAAATATTCTGATCCGTCTTTATGTATCTTACGAGTAGAAAACACTCTTGGAAAGCGTTCTTTTTTTATGCATATCCATGGGTATGTTTTATCATCTTTCAGCAATATATTGTAGCGTGGCTGCAATTTCTTAATAAGATTATTTTCCAAAAGAAGTGCATCTACTTCGCTTTTAACAACAATGCATTCTATTCGTTCTATTTTGGATACAAGTACTTTCGTTTTCGCTGACTCTGAATGATCTTTTTTAAAGTAAGAAACAACCCTTCGCTTCAATCGCTTGGCTTTTCCTACATATAAAACATCGTTTTTTTTATCAAAAAATTGATAGACACCAGGGCTTTCCGGAAGAGTTTTTAAGGTTTGTGTAATATGTTTTTTCACTGCTGACATTCCCTCAAATGTAAGGAAAGTATTTAGGAGTGCTGAGCTAACTTAACACAATAATTAATGATTTATAGCATAAAAATTAAGTCCAAAACTCGCGTTGCTTATTACGAGATTTTTTGAATTTTAGATATTCTTCTGTTGGTACTTTAATGAAAGATGGGTGCTGTTCAATGGCAAATTCTAATTGTTCAACTATTTTCTCCACAGAATCATTTTCATAATCTATGACCAGTGGAGTTTTAATAACCATGGATTGCAGAATTCCTTTTTTCTTAATATAAAGGCCTTTTTTGTCAAAAGATCTTCGAAAGCCATCAATTACGATTGGAACAACAACAGGCTTAAAACGCTTTATAATGTGTGCTGTTCCCTTTCTTATCGGGTTAAATGCTTTAGTTGTTCCTTGCGGGAAAGTAATAACCCAGCCATCATCTAAAGCTTTACCAATATTTGTAATGTCTCTAAAATCTACCTGACGAGAAATGTCTTCCCCTGATTCTCTCCATGTTCGCTTAATGGTTACTGCTCCTATATAGGACATAATTTTTGGCAAAAAACCTGATTTCATTGTTTCAGTTGCTGCTATATAATACAGGTTTGTTTTTGGTTTCCAAAGATATGCTACATTCTTTATGCTGTCTATTCTACCTTTTAAAGAAGCATTAAATACATGGTGCATAGCGGTAACATCTGCAAAATATGTTTGATGATTAGAAACAAAGAGAACATTTTTATCTTTTAATTCTCTAATCACCTCAGAACCTTCAATCTGTAAACTATTGAACCCTTGGTAACGTCTATGTGAGATGGTTCCTAAGAATTGAATCAGCCAACGTTTTATTAATAAATAGTGTCCAAAAGGATCTTTTCTTAAAATCTTCATGTCTACAATTATTTTTTTACAAAAAGCCTTTTTCAATTAGCTTTTCAGCTATTTGAATTGCATTTGTTGCAGCTCCTTTTCTTAAATTATCACAGACTACCCACATGTTTAGGCTGTTTTTAAAAGAATCGTCTCTTCGTAATCTTCCAACAAAAACTTCGTTTTTACCTTCCACATATTTTGGCATTGGATAGGTGTTTGTATCTGTGTTGTCTTGCAAAACAAGTCCTTCTGTTTCATTTATCGTTTTGCGAATCTCGCTTAGATCAAAGTCTTTTTTAAACCCTACATTTACGCTCTCTGAATGCCCTCCCATAACAGGAACTCTAACTGCAGTTGCGGTAATCCCTATTTCTTGATTAGAAAAAATTTTCCTTGTTTCGTGCACCAATTTCATTTCTTCTTTTGTGTATCCATTTTCCAAAAAATCATCACAATGAGGAAGACAATTTCTATGTATTGGATATGGATATGCCATTTCCCCTTGCTTATTTGCTTCTTCATTTTCTAGCTGCAACTTTGCTTTAACTCCTGTTCCCGTAATAGATTGATAGGTAGATACAACAATACGCTCTATTTCGTATAAATAATGTAAGGGAGCCAATGCTAAAACCATCTGTATTGTAGAACAGTTAGGATTGGCAATAATTTTATCTTTAGCACTTAAATCTTCTCCATTAATTTCTGGGACAATAAGCTTGTGGGATGGACTCATCCTCCATGCAGAGGAATTATCTACAACAGTGGTTCCAACTGAAGCAAACATTGGCGCCCATTCTAAAGAGCAAGCTCCACCAGCAGAAAACAATGCCAAGTCGGGCTTTTGAGCTATTGCATCCTCTAAGCTTTGAACCTCATATTCCTTTTCTTGCCAAAAAATAATTTTCCCAACAGACTTCTGAGATGCTACCATAATTAAATCAGACAAAGGAAAACTTCGCTCAGCTAAAACATCTAACATTATATTTCCCACCATTCCAGTACATCCAACTATAGCTACTTTCATTATTCATTATTATTTAAAACAAATATACTATACATTGTTATGATATACATTGTTTAAAAATTTATATTTAACGAATATAATAATTTACATGATACGATATTTTGTTTTCACAAGCCTCACCACATTCTCGCTCTGTGCCCAAATTTTAGATGATTTTTCAGATGGTAATTTTACTGAAAACCCTCCAGGTATGGATCTCATCAAGACTTTGAAATTACTTCTGACAAAGAGCTTCACTTAAATGCAGCAAGTGAAAACGCAAGTTCTTTTTTAATGCTAAAAAACAATCTTATAGAAAATACTAGCTGGGAAATGAGCCTAAAACTAGAGTTCAATCCATCATCCTCAAACTACTTAGATTGGTTTCTGCTCACAAATGATTCTATTGATAAGAGCCAAAGCAATGGATATTTTGTTAGAGTTGGAGATGTAGAAGACGATGTTTCCCTATGGAGAAAGCAAAACCAAGAGCTCACTAAAATTATAGACGGACTCAATGATCGTGTTGATGTTAACCCTGTTGATATTCGCATAAAGGCAGAACGTCTTTATGGTGAAAATTGGTCATTATGGGTAGATGTTTTAGATGGAAATGGCTGGGTCTTAGAAGGGACTGTTCAAGATCACGAAATAAATTTGGCCAAATTCTCTGGTTTACTGTGTAAATATACCTCTACACGATGTGATAAGTTTTATTTTGATGATTTTTTTATTGATGGAGATGTTTATTTAGATACTGTTGCACCTAAATTAAAATCACATAGCATTAATGGGTCAAATGAAATTTTACTATCGTATGACTGTAGTGATTTTCTAGACATTAATTCTTCTATGTTTCATCTTATTACTCAAAATAGCAGCCCATATAATTGCCTTGTCAATGGAGCAAATATAGTGCTCCTTTTTGAAAATACATTTCCCGTAAATGAACCTTTTGAATTATATGTGTCTGGATTATCTGATACAGCAGGAAACTCCTTGCCTGATGCCACCATCAATTTGTACCTTCAAAAACATGCTCCTTTTGATGTTATTATTAATGAAGTAATGGTGGACCCAGAGCCCTCTGTACAACTCCCCGTTGTAGAATATGTTGAACTCTACAATCGAAAGAATTACCCTGTAAAACTAATAAACTGGACTCTTTTAGTAGGCGATCAAGCCGTCGTTCTTGACTCCATTTCCCTTGAGGGTCATGAACATCTTGTACTCTTCAATAGTGTTTACTCCTCTATTTTTGAAGCACAAAACTTCCATGGAGCTTCTTTACCAAACCTAAACAATGAAGAAGAGTATCTTGGCTTATTTGATGAAGATCATCAACTAATACATGAAATTCATTATGATCGCTCATGGTATCATAACGACAACAAATCAAATGGAGGGTGGTCTATGGAAATGATTGATCCGGAGAATTATTGTTCTGGAATAAATAATTGGAAATCCTGTAAAAATAATTTAGGTGGAAGCCCTGGAAATACAAATAGTGTATTTGATCAAAATCTAGATCTTTTACCTCCTGTAATTACTGATGTTTTTGTTGAAGAAGAGGATAAAATTGAATTGATTTGGTCTGAAAATTTATATGATTCAACACTACTTTTTTTTAATTCATATTCTTTTTCTAATGGATTAAATCTTCTTTCAATAGATCATCAAATGAATAAAACATATTTGACTTTTTTTAACTCTATTGACAAGGGGGTGTTATTTAAGTTAAGCGTCTTACCTATTAAAGATTGTCAGGAAAACAGTAGTGACTTAATACACTATGAGTTCGCAAACGGAAAATGGCCTGATACTAGTTCTTTATACATCAATGAAATTTTATTTAATGCTACTACTGATGGCTATGAATATGTTGAATTATATAATGCCACAGAAGAATATATAGACCTTTCTAAGGTCCTCATTGGTAATTATGACCCCTTTATTAATGATATAATAGACACAGAAAGAGTAACACAACAAAGACATAATTTAAGGCCTCACTCATACATTTCTCTTTGTGAAGACACTAGCTGGATCAAGAAGGCATATCCATCTAAAGACAATCTTTTTTTTCTAGAAGTAGATCGGCTTCCAAGCCTCCCTAATGATGAGGGAACGATTGCAATTAGTAGCTTGGCTTTTGAACTTATTGACGTATTTTCTTATTCTGAAGAGCTCCATTCACCATTATTGAACGATCTTAAAGGGGTTGCTTTAGAACGTGTACATCATGAATCCAATCATTGGTTTTCTGCATCCTCAAGTGAAAATTATGGAACTCCATCACGACAAAATTCTCAATTCTCATTCATGCCACAATACGAGTCTAAACTGGATGTTATCCCTGAGGTTTTTAGCCCAAATAATGACGGTTATCATGATTTCACAAACATTAAAATCCATGTAGATTTACCGTCAAAAGTAAATATATATGTATATGACAAAAAAGGTTTCAAGGTTCGAGAATTGTGTAAATCTGAACTCGTAACTAAGGAGGCAACTTGGCTTTGGGATGGGACAAACAACGAGGGGCTTGAACTTCCAATTGGGATCTATATGATGATCGCCTCATTGATTGAATCCTCAGGGAGCGAAGAAATCATAAGACACCCAATTGTTATTTCAAGGTAAGAAATCTATTTATTTTATTACTTCTAAATGCTTTGTTATCCGACTAGTACTGGACTGGAGCTGATAAAAATATGTTCCTGAAGCAAATTCATTTAAATCTACCTCAATAGAATGATACCCCTCCTGCTTTATACCTCTTGAAAATTCTTTTAGTTCTTCGCCCAGAACATTATACAATCGTAAGGATATTTCTTGTTCTTGACTAATGTAAAACTTTATTTCAGTTGTCTGATTTGCAGGGTTAGGAACAGCATTAAATAATGATATCGTATTTGGAGCAGAAACTATTGTTATCTGAGATGCTATTAAAACAGCATCCTGTTCAAAACCAGCAGATTTTTCTAAATCATATTCTATAGAAAGGGGTTTTTCTGTCCTAGTATCTATAGAATAAACACCTATATTCCATTCTTCAGCATCATATAGCCCATCCTTCTCTGAAGTATACAAATCATCTCCCCAAAGTGTAATAACGGTGTTTGGAAGGGTAACTTTAGCGGCTCCCACCATAGTCCCTTGTGCGTCGTATACATAGACTTCATCCTGAGAAGAAACCGAATGAGCCCAAACCAATTCAGGAATAATAATATGCATGTTTCTTCCTGTATTTTTATCAAAATCTACTTTAGACGTTTGGTTAATAATGACAGGATTATCATTTGTTCTGTTTAAAGGGTAAGCGACATCATTTGCATTATATAAAAAGTCATTATCGGAGTTTATTTTCAATTGGTATCCTTGACCTGGTAACAAGTCTCCTATTCCATTGTATCCCCAAGCAGGCAAATAAGCTAAGCCTCCATTATTTTTTACAATAGTAATTTCTTCAGATAATTCACTAAACACTTGATCAACTAGAGCGCCATTCACACGTAAATAAGCAAACATATTCCACCCCTGGATTAATGATATCGGTGTGTTTTCTGGCTGTAGTATTATTCCTGTTATATCAAGGCTTTGTGGTGAGTTTAATTTGAATTGGTACCCCTGCGTGTTGTCCCATTCACCAATTCCATTATATCCAAATAATGGCAAATAAGCATCCCCTGAATTATTTTTAGCAATCACTAAATTAGAGTCTAAAGTTAAAGAGTCAATGAGTTCAGCAAAATTCATGTTCTCTGCTTGAATGTAAGAGGAGTTTAAATTCCATCCTTCCAAAAATTCTAATCGCTGTGATCCAAACTCAGGATATTCACATGAGCCATCATCTAAATTAGCTAATGGATTATAATTGGTTGCTGTTGTATCTGTACAACCTTCTATAGGAATACATGTTTCTTCTACCCCAAAAGTTTGTTTACTTCCCGAGGTTCCCGAAAGTTGTTTTTTATTTCCTACAATAATTGACCAATTAAGGTTTTGCTTTGATGGGTTTTCAGGAACAGAGAAAATATAACATCCATCTTCCAAACACAAGTAGTCAGAGCCCTCAAATCCATCTTCTAGACTTCCTGTTGCCACTGTAGAACCATCAAAGGTTGTTATCTGGTATGCTATAGAACCCCAACCATTTCCATCTGTTCCAAACAACAATACCTCAACCAACATTTCGTCTTGGCTACAATTAATATAATCACAAGATCCATCATCATCTGTAGCTAAAGGATTGTAATTAACAGCTTCTTGATCTAAGCATCCCAATATAACTTCGTATTCACAAGTATTATCTTCGATAGTTGCTTCTAGATTATAATTTATAGCTGTTGAGTCTGTACAACCAAATATTGGAATTAGAGCGCCGTCACAACCTATAAAAGTACCTGTATAGCTAGCACCAAAATCAGAGCCAGAAAAAACCTGAAGCCCACACACATATAGCTGGAACTGGCCTGTAACATCCCCGTATGCTAAACCATCTCCATAAGAGTCATAAATATTAAATGTTATGTATTCATCCCCTGGCACACAAACAGAATCAACTACCAAGGTTTGCTCTTGAGTATAGCCATCTTTAAAGAAAAATGACTCTCCATTTAAGATGGACAACTCCCAGGATGTTTCAGCTGGAAAATTATCCGTCAACAAATTCATTACCACCATATTTTCATTGTCATCACAAACATAAAAACAAGTGCCGCTCTCAACAGTTGCTTCAGAATTATAATTTTCAGCAATAGAGTCTGTACAGCCAATAATGTATTCACAAGAGTTGTCTTCAAGGACTGCTAATGAATCATAGTTTATTGCTAGTTCATCCATACATCCATATACAGCAAGTTGTTTAATGAAAGTGCGAGAATTAGGAGCAATTCCAGAAATAATATTTGTTTCAGCATTCCATGTACCAGAGTAGTCATCAGAATCAGAGTAAATATAAGGAGATTCTTCACCACAAACAGAGTAATTAAAGGTGTATGTCGTGTTTAGTGGAACCTGAACTTGATCTGAATAATTTGCCGTACCATCTTCATTAAACGCAACTAAAAAACTGCTCTGAACACTGCCGTTTTCTTCATATGTTTGTCCGTAATATATAGCACTATAATTAGCTTCAAAATCAGACGTTGAAATAGTAATGCAAGTACCGTCATCCTCTAAGGCATTAACATTATAATTACAAGCCAAAGAGTTGGTGCACCCTAAGTATTCACATAGACTTGCATCTTCTATTGTTGCTTGGGGGTCGTAATTTGAGGCTAATGAATCTGTACATCCCGTATAACAAGTTGCTTCAACATTTATGGCAAAGGCTAAAACCCCTTGACCTCCCTCTTCTAGGGTTCCTTCTAATAAGATGTTGCTTTGGGCATCTGTTATCAACACCCTAGCCCCATTCCAACCATCACCAAATGAATCAAACATGTTAAATGCAAAACATCCATCTTGAAGACATGCTTGAGTGGTGTCTGCGGAACCTTCAATTTCTTCTCCGCCAATACTCCATGTTATTTCTTGATCATATGGACCACCACCTACTTCAACAATTATTGCTGTAGTAGAGCTATCACAAATAATATTTCCTTCACAATCAAAACCTAAATCTGGACCCTCTCCCCCACACTCTCCACAGGCATCTGTTTCTAAACAAGAGCCGTCGTCTGTATTTGCTAATGAATCGTATGTGCAAGAAGCAGGGTCGATACACCCTAAGACCTCACATTCTCCAGAAACATAAGATGTTTCTTCGCATTCAGCTAGGCAAGCATTAGAATAGGTCATTCCGTCTTCCCCACATACAGGGTCGTAAATTAAAGGACAGATGCACTCGTATTCACAAGAATTATCGCTAAAGTCCGCTTCAGGGTCGTAGTTTATTGCTGCAGAGTCTGTACAGCCTTGTATGCCAACATCAAAAGGATATATAGCTTGATTTCCAGAAGTGAAGTCTTCTGCTACTTGAGTTATTTCCCCTCCAGCAGTAATTTCACCAACTGATCCATTCCAGCCGTCTCCATAAGAGTCAATTGCAATAAATAAATAACTGCCTGCATCCAAACAAAGATTTTGTATGTAAGTATTATTGTTTTCATATAAAGCATCTGAAGCAAAAACTACTTCTCCATCTATTGTTTCTACCTCCCAAGAAATTTCTTCTGCCCATTCTGATGATATTAATGTTATCAAAATAGTATTTAATGAACACTCAAAATCTCCTTCACAATCAAATCCTTGTTCGGCAAAAGTACAAGCGCCATCTAGTCCATAATTACAGGCCAGGGTGTCGTTGCAATTTCCATTACAATCTAGACCCTCTTCTGTATAAGTACAAGTGCCATCTAAACCATAATTACAAGCTAAGGTGTCGTTACAATTTCCATTACAATCA
>MDTB01036116.1_pt1 | contig 10464 bp, 9 predicted proteins | sample 811161 | NCBI WGS metagenome assembly MDTB01 (sample SAMN05326650, study PRJNA326480) | marine metagenome | isolation source: seawater | place: Mediterranean Sea | collected 2009
ACCTGACTATTTAAGTCAAGTATTAGCCGGTTGATGGAATTCCAGCAATATTGCTGATATTTCGAGAGTTACTCACAGCGGGCACGAGGGCTGGCAGATATGAGGAGGGATGAAAATCCCCGCTTGAGCTAACACGACACTCAAGCTTTCATACCCTTTGTGGCAGACTCTATTGATAAACGACCGAGGAAAGAAGTTAGATCGCCAGGGCTTGATTAAATGCTTCTTTAGAGGTTCTTCGCTTTCACAGACTTTAGTTGTTAACTTGTAAACTTTCTCCGATTGATGCTGCCGGATCATGGATATGGAAATCATCTATTTAGGCCTGAGTGCCTTCCTTGCTGCCACCCTTGTCCCGGTTTCATCAGAGATCGTTTTTACGGGCTACCTGGCGCTTGGCTACAGTAAAACTGCCTGTCTCCTGATTGCCTCGATTGGAAATTGCCTGGGCACAACGTTTAATTATGGTCTGGGTGTTGCCGGCATGGCAGTGGCCGAGAAATATTTTGGCTTCACGCTTGCCCGTCATGAAAAAGTGTTGGCGTTAAACAATAAGTACGGCAAGTGGAGTCTCTGGTTGGCGTGGCTGCCAATAATCGGCGACCCAATTACCATTTATGCGGGCGTGACCAAGACTAACTTCTGGTATTTTGCCTTGATCGTGTATGGCGGCCGCATTGGGCGATATGCGCTCATACTCTACGCACTGCAGGCGGCAGGTGCAGCTTGAATGGTTTAAGCACCGCGAGCAATTTAACTGGAGTGGACCATCATCGCTTTCGAGTCAGCTGCCCAAATAACACTGCTCACAGGCGTAAAATTGTCTGCAAATAGTAGTAGTGGCTGTCACCCTTATTGACCAGATCCATGTAAGGGCCGGCATTAATCCATACATAGCCACCATCGATACTTAGCTTGTTCGAAAACAGGTGCCAACGCACGCGGGTCTCCAGCTGATCGCCCAGAAAATCTTCGCCAAGATTGCCAGGGTGACGATAGCGGGTTGTTCGCCAGCCCTGGGCTTCTTCCGCCAGGGAGGGACGCTGCCACCTGATATAGGCGTCGATATTATTGGCGGGCTGAAGGTTCAGCATGAGACCGGGGGAACTGGTGTTCACCCGCTGAAACGCGCGAAACGAGCCGGTGGGTCCGAAATCTGGACGCGGCACGCCGAACAGATGGTCCAGTTCGTTGGACTCATTGTCCAGCGGATCCTTGTCACCGCTGCCATAGTGATAGATGAAGCTCAGGCGCGGTTGCCAGCTGGCCTCAAAGCTGTAGCCAATCGACAAGTGGAAATACCTCGCCTTGTGGTCTAGCAAAGCAGAGTTTGCGTCCAGTGCCGGCGCATCGCCGAATTGGTACACGGCCTCGGTATCGTAGTGCCAGCTGCCGGCTGTTGGGTTTCGAAACAGGCGTGCGCCGGTGGTGAGCACATCGAAGCGCTGGTTGGCGGGTCGATCGCGCTTCTCATCGGCGCCCAGCAGGTAAAGTTGCAGTGAGTCAGCCTGGGCAGTGAGTCGAGTTGTAAAATAGGCGCCCCAGAAGAAATCGCTGGATTGTTTATCAAGTTTTGGATCGTTGTCGATCCAGTCGCCGGAGACTCGCCTGGCAGTAGGGCGGGTGTAAAAAAGGTCCAGAGAGCTGCTGTCGTTTTCCAGTCTGGCCTGCACGCCAGCGAAGGAATTGATGGTATTGCGAAAGCGATTCCGGGCCACGAAGCGGCGGCTGCCCTGATCCATGGTGAAGCGACCTACCTTGATAAATCCCCGGTCCGACTCACTAAACACATTGGCAATGGGAACAGTCACATTTGCCTGCAGAATATCCAGCGGATTGGCGAAAAAACTGTCCAGGGGGCTGCCACTATCGGTCAGATAGGTGCGCATATCGGCGACTTCCGCCGTAATCGAAAATTTTTCGAATGAGGCTTCGGCTGTGAGTGAATTGCGCATTTCAAAGCCCTGGTCGCTGCCATCGAGACCGGCGCGAAACTGCCCCTCCAGGTGCTGCATCCTGCTTTGTTGTTCGAAACCCAGGGAAAGCCATTCCGGCAGGCCAGATTCCGTCTGTGCCTGAGCCGGCATAGAGGCCCAGATCAGCAGGCAAGTAAGAATGGAAACAATGGGTCGGGACGGGCTGCTATTCGCCCGGCTAGAGATTTGTGTTCGAGGCATAGAATCTATTTCTTTTTCTTTTATCAGTTTGAGTCAGCGATTGCTTGTGGGTATTTATTGCCCTGGTGTCCGCAGGACTGAGCCTGAGATTATAAAGGAAACCGGAAACAGAAAGGGGAAAAAGGCCAAATATTGAATGCTTGAGGCTCTGATGACAGCGGGGGTCAGTTGTCGAGGCATTCACCTGAGAGCAAAAACGAAGTAGTGAATGCATGCAGGGCTTGTTGGCGCTAATTTAGTGCGTTGATTTGCGCAAAAACTGTGTTGCCTTTTTTGCCATTCGCAGCAGCGACTTCTCGGTCGATACTTTGTGGATTTCATCCAGTCTTACCCAGGCCAGTTCTTTTGATTCCGGTGTCAGCTGCACGGCATTGGCTGATCGCACCGCAAACAGATAGCGCACGTCATAGTGCAGATGCTCAGCTTCATCACCATGGGCAGGTATGGCGTGGATATCGATGTCGAAGATATTGGGCGACATGGCCTTAATAGCGCCTAGTCCCGATTCTTCATAGGCTTCTCGCAGGGCGCCAGCAAGCACTGAATCATCCAGACTCGGTTCTAGATGTCCACCAAGCTGAACCCACATATCCAGTTTGCGGTGGTGACAGAGCAGCGCGTGGGTCCTGTTGGTATCGAGTATCCAAGCGCTGGCGGTGATGTGTCCAGCTGCCGTCTAACGACTGAAGGGATCGTTTTTTGTTGTAACGAAAGTGTGCATGGCACTGACAAATTCTTCCTCTTCATCATCGCAGCGCCTGGCGTAGCTATCCAATGCTTGTATCAGTTGCACTTTGTTCATGAAGGCTTGGCTTTTGTTAGCATGGGGCGGCGACAGTTGACGTTTAAAAGTCTGACCTCAGTCTGGCCTCGGAGTTTCAGGTGCAACTAACTGCTCATAATACGCATATTGCAGGCTGTCGAAGACTCTCGCCCCGTAAAGGGTTTTCAAGCTGTTGGGGTAAGCCAGGGAGTTAAACCTTAAACTTAAAATCTGAGATCAGTGAATGGTCTGCTCGGGTTTAGGTATGTCCTCGCTGGAAACCGAGCTTATCGAGCGCTCTTCCTCAGAGATATAGCTGCGGGTAGCAACCGGGCTCTCAAGGTAATCCCCCAGCTTGTTGAGAAAGTCATCCATGTGATCGGTCTGGTAGTGTTCCTGCAGGCACTCGGCATCTTCCCACTCTTGCAACAGCACGACCTGATTGGGATCGGTGACGCCTTCAAAATACTCATAGCTCAGACAGCCGTGCTCTAGCCGACATAGGCGCACCATATTGCGCATCAGCTTGAGCGCTTCCTGTTTGGAATCAGGAAGTAGTTGAAATGTGGATTGCACCACGATCATCGCGTCTAGTCTCCAGGTTACTCTTTCTATTATACGGACTCTTAGACTAAATACAGCCGACTGAATAGAATTGTCATAATTGAGGTAAAGTCATTGATACTAAACAATAAAATATAGCTTTCCTGGCAACTTTCGCAGCCTCGGCAGTGAATAGGTCGTTACCACCAGGGGTAAAATGGCGGCATATCAGTCGAAGCTTTGTCGACAAATTCAGGGGGTCGTTTCTCCAGGAAAGCACTCACACCTTCTTTGCCGCTGCTTTGGCTGGCATAGAAAATTGCCAGGGAATCCACTTCGTGGGCGCTCTGGGGATGGGGCAGGCTGGCGTTGCGATACATCATCTGGCGGCTAAGTGCGATCGCCACCTGGCTGTGCTGAGTAATCCGCCGGGCAATTTCATAGGCCTTGGGTAGCAGCTCCTCGGCTGCCAGCTGGTGATTGGCAAAGCCTTTTTGAGTCAGCTCCTCAGCGCCAATAAGATCGCCGCTGTAGATCCATTCCAATGCTGTGCCCATGTTAACGATGCGCGGCAAAAACCAGGAGGAGGCCGCTTCCGGGGTTATGCCAACCTTGTTGAAGACAAAACCAACCCGTGCGGCTTCGGACACGAGTCGAATATCCATGGCGCAGCTCATGGTGGCGCCAATGCCTACAGCGGCGCCGTTGATGGCGGCAATGACCGGTTTCTTGCATTCAAAGATTGCCAGGGTGAGTTGGCCGCCGGTGTCTCTTACCCCTTCCTCAATAGCGGGATCATGCAGGCGAGTTCGCATGTCATCAAGACTGGGCTGCAATTCTTCATTCAAACCAAAAACGTTGCCCGCGCTGGACAAGTCCATGCCCGCACAGAAAGCCTTGCCGGCGCCAGTCACCACAATGGCGCTTACTTCGTCGTCATCGCTAGCCTGGTTGAAGGCCCGGATTAGCTCCTTTGCCATCTCAACGGTAAATGCGTTGAGCTGCTCCGGGCGGTTCAGCGTGATAGTCAGAATCTGGTCTGAGACTTCATAGCGGATGGTGTTGAATGACATGGATTGTCTCCAAGGTAAGTAGAATAGAAAAATTGAATGCTGGGAGTCAGCTGAGGTCGGTTAAAGTGACGGGCCGCAGCTTCTTTTCAATGCTGAGTCCGTTGGCAATGATGTAGATGTTCGCCAATGAAAACACCAGCAATCCTGGAATGTGCCGATTACCGGCCCAGTTCACAAACAAGGCGACGCAAGACACGATCGAAACGATGGTCAATGCGATAATTAAGGATTCGCTTTCCATTTACGAGCCGAGTATAGCGGTATGCCTAATTTCTGTCAGAGACTACCCAGTTCTTAGAGCGCGTTTGCGGCCATTAGTTCAGCGATTTCTTCATCAGTATAACCCCAATCACGCAGAACTTCCTTCGAATGCTCTCCGGCTATGGCGGCTGGGCCCTGGATTTCCCCCTGGGTGCGACTGAATCTAGGGGCGGGAGCCGGCTGTACCACACCATCGATTTCGACAAAGGTATTTCGTGCCTTGTTGTGTGGGTGATCTGGCGCTTCTTTGAGATTCAGGACAGGAGCAAAGCAAACGTCAGTCCCTTCCATGATATCGCACCATTCCTGGCGAGATTTTGTTTTGAAAAGTTTTTCGAGCTTTTTACGTTTGGCGGGCCACGCCTCTTCATCCAGCTGATCCTGGAATTCAGGGTCAGTGATCTCCGCCTTCTCAAGCAGTAGCGCATAGAATTGCGGCTCCAGGGATCCAATGGAAATGTGTTTGCCATCGCTGCACTCATAGCTACCATAGTAATAGGCGCCGCCATCCAGTCTGTTACTGAAGCGATCGGTGGTCCACATGTTCATTGCCAAGAGACCATAGAACGGGCTTAACAGGCTTGCAGTTCCATCTGTCATAGCCGCGTCGACTACCTGGCCTTTACCTGATTTGCTTCTTTCTACCAATGCAGCCAGGATGCCAGTAAGAAGATACATGGCACCTCCGCCAAAATCTCCCACCAGATTAAGTGGTGGGGCGGGTGGTCGGTCGGCATAGCCCATGGCGCCCAGAGCGCCGCCGATAGAGATGTAATTAATGTCATGTCCGGCCGCCTGCGAGAGAGGGCCAGACTGGCCCCAGCCAGTCATGCGACCGAATACCAGCCGGGGATTTCGTGCCAGGCAATCATCGGGCCCCAGGCCCAGTCGCTCCATTACGCCAGGGCGAAAGCCTTCCAGCACAACATCGGCTTTCTCAATCAGACCCATAGTGGCTTCCACGCCTTTCGGATTTTTCAAGTCGATGGCGATGGACTTGCGGCCGCGGTTGAGCACATTGGCGCGATTGCCCGTGCCCTTATGGCTCAATCGATCCACGCGAATAACTTCAGCGCCAAGATCGGAAAGCATCATGGCGGTGAAAGGTCCCGGCCCGATGCCGGCCATCTCCACCACTTTAATACCTGCTAATGGGCCCACATTGCCTCCCTCGATCAAATCTCTGTTGCTTGTGGTTTAGGGCCCTGAATAATAGGGGATAGAGGCTTCAAAATACAGATCAGGATGGCGGATTTCAGGCTGCAAAAAATCACGATTGGCTGGCATTTAAGTCCGGTTTTGCCACCCTGGCGTTATTTTCCTTTTGCGCAGTGATGGATTATCCTTGCGCGGCAATGTTTTTTGCGGGGGAGCAAAACACAGCATGGAATTACAAGGGAAAACCGCTTTTATCACCGGTGGTGCATCGGGCCTGGGGCTGGCAACAGCACAAAAATTCGTGGCCAAAGGCGCCAAAGTCTTTCTTTATGATCTCAATGAAGACGCGCTGGCGCAGGCAGCCGAACAGTTTGGAGAGTATGCGGCCTGGCACGCGGGTGATGTGGCCGATGAGGCAGCGGTCAAAGCTGCTATCGCCAAGGCTCAGGAAGCTTTTGGCACTATTCATATCAATGTAAATTCTGCGGGTATTGGCGGCGCTGCGCGCACCGTGGGGAAAGACGGGGCAATGCCGCTGGCGAAGTTTGAGCACATTGTGCGGGTTAATCTGATCGGTACATTCAATGTGCTGCGACTGTGTGCCGAAGTCATGCAGCTAAATGAGCCCCAGACCGAGGATCAGGAACGCGGCGTGATCATCAATGTAGCTTCAATAGCAGCCTTCGATGGGCAGACCGGCCAAGCCGGGTACGCAGCCAGCAAAGGCGGCATCGTATCAATGACTCTGCCAATCGCGCGTGATCTCTCCAAGCGTGGCGTGCGGATCATGACCGTTGCGCCCGGCGTATTTGAGACACCGCTTCTGGCGAAGGCGCCACAAGAAGTACGAGATCCCCTCATCGCTATAACCCAATTTCCAAAGCGCCTGGGTAATCCCGACGAGTTCGCAGCAGAGGTTGCGCACATCGTTGAGTGCGGTTACCTGAATGGCGAAACGATTCGGCTCGATGCCGGTATCAGGATGCCTGCAATCTAGGCAAACGGGACACAAGTTTTCAGACTCCGAACAGATTTAGTGAGAGGATATTTTTGATGGCGAATGCATATATCGTTGGCGCCGTGCGCACGGCAACAGGACGCAAGAAAGGTCGACTTAGCAGAATGCATCCTATTGATATGGGAGCAGCTGTAATTGATGAACTGGTGGATCGCACGGGCATACCTACTGACAAGGTCGATGATGTGGTATTCGGTGTGGTGATGCAGATTGGCGCACAGGCGGGCAATTTGGGTCGCAACGTGGCCATGAGTTCGAAGCTGGCACTGGAAGTGCCCGGCACGACGGTGGATCGCCAGTGCGGTTCCTCGCTACAAGCGATTCAGTTTGGTGCCCAGGCGGTGATGTCTGGCACCCAGGATGTAGTAATAAGTGGCGGCGTAGAAGCCATGAGCACGGTAGAGATTGGGTCGAATATTCGCGACGGCCTTGAGCATGGCCGCGGCGTGCCGAAGGGCGAACGCCTCGAGATGCAGTATCCGGGTATCCAGTTCAGCCAGTTTGACGGCGCTGAGCTGCTGGCGGAGAAGTATGGCATCAGCCGGGAAGAGCTGGATGCGTTTGGCTTACTGAGTCACCAGCGAGCTGCAGCGGCGACCAAGAATGGTTACTTCAACGATGAAATCGTCCCGCTTAATATCGAACTGGAGGACGGCAGCAAGGATGTACATACAGTAGATGAAGGTATCCGCTTTGAGTCGACTCTCGAAGGCATGCAGTCGCTCAACACTCTGCGAGAGGGTGGCGTGATAACCGCCGGCACTGCAAGCCAGATCAGCGATGGAGCGGCGGCTATCATGGTGGCGAATGAAGACGCAGTGCAGAAATACAATCTCCCCGTGCGCGCCAAGATTCATTCACTGGCTGTGGTGGGTTCAGACCCTGTCATTATGCTGGAGGGCCCAATACCCGCGACGGAAAAAGTGCTTGAAAAGGCTGGCCTTACAATCGATGACATCGATCTGTATGAAGTAAATGAAGCTTTTGGTTCTGTGCCCCTGGCCTGGACCAAGGCGCTGAATGCGGATCCTGAGAAGCTTAACGTTAACGGTGGCGCGCAGTCCCTGGGTCACCCGCTGGGCGGTACTGGTGCCAAGCTGATGACTACCCTGGTACACGAGCTGGAGCGCCGCGATGCTCGCTATGGACTGGTGGCTATTTGCGAAGGTGGCGGCACTGCTAACGCCATGATTATTGAACGAATGGATCAACTGGATAGCTAGAGAAGAAGCCAACCCTATGCTTGAAAATTACCAATCCCCGTGGATGGATGAAGAGCTCGGCATCATGCGTGATGCCGTCAAGAAATTCCTGGACAAGGAGTTTGTCCCTGTTGCCCAGAAGTGGGATAAACAGGGGTTCGTGGACCGTGATGCCTGGTACAAAGCCGGGCAGGCCGGGCTGCTCTGCGCCTCTATCTCGGATGAGTGGGGCGGTGGTGGCGGTGATTTCCGGCATGAAATGGTACTGATCGAGGAATTTAATAAAGCCAATATCAGTGGTTTCGGTAATGGTGTGCATTCCGGCATTGTCGCGCACTATATTGAGAAGTATGGCACCGAGGAACAGAGAGCGAAGTGGCTTCCCAAGATGGCCAGCGGCGAGATTGTGTCGGCAATTGCCATGTCAGAGCCCGGCACCGGTTCAGATCTGCAGGCTGTTAAGACTACTGCCATTGTGGATGGTGATGACTACGTCCTGAATGGTCAGAAAACCTTTATCACCAACGGGATTACGGCAAATCTGATCTGTGTGGTCGCGAAAACTGATCCCGGTGAGGGTGCCAAGGGAATTTCCCTGATCATGGTGGAAACTGAGGCAGTAGAAGGCGAAGGCGGATTTCAGCGCGGCCGTAATCTTGAAAAACTGGGCATGAAGGCACAGGACACCGCTGAGCTGTTCTTCGATGATGTGCGTGTGCCGAAGTCAGCGCTGCTGGGTTCCGCCGAAGGCAGAGGTTTTATTCATCTGATGGAGCAACTGCCCCAGGAACGGGTGATCATTGCGGCTGGCGCCTGCGCCGCGATGGAGACCGCACTAAAGCTGACCTCGGAGTATGTGAAAGAGCGTAAGGCCTTCGGCAAGCGTATTCTCGATTTTCAAAACACGCAGTTTCGCCTGGCAGAATGCATGACGGAAGCGCGTATCGCTCGCGTGTTTGTTGATGACTGTGCCATGCGTCTGGCCAGGGGAGAGCTGGATGATGCTTCGGCGTCGATGGCCAAGTGGTGGACCACGCAAAAGCAGTGTGAAATTGTTGATGCCTGTCTGCAGTTCTTCGGTGGCTATGGCTACATGATGGAGTATCCAATCGCCAAGATGTTTGCCGACAGCCGCGTGCAGAAAATCTACGGCGGCAGTAACGAGATCATGAAACTCTTGATTGCGAGAGAAATCTGAAGGCCATCAGCTGTATCCGGTAGCCATGGCTTCCCAGATTTTGCAGGTCTTGCAAAATTTGCAGGTCTTGGAAAAAAGGGGGCTAATTTAGCCAGATCGCATCCAGGCGATTGGATCGGTTCGGTATTACGCAGCGGAAGCCGGTGTGGTTGGTTGCCGACGCTGGGTCTGCCGGCATTCTCGCGCTAACCCGGAACCCCTGGCAGTAATTTTCACTGCACAGGAAAGAACCGCCGCGAATTCCACGTTTGGGCAGATTAGGCTCAGAAGGATCAAAGCTCTCAAGGCGGGTAACGCCAATAGGATTGCGATCTTTAAGGATTGCGTAGGCGTTGGGGTGATACCAATCGGAAACCCATTCCCAGACATTGCCGGTGATGTCATAGAGACCGAAATCATTGGCCGGGAAACTGCCAACCGGCGCTGAACCTGCATGCCCATCGGTATTTTCATTCTTGATGGGAAAGGTTCCCTGCCAGTGGTTGGTCACCGCCTGTTCTCGATGAATAGGTTGGTCGCCCCAGCTATAAACCTGCCCCTCCCGGCCACCGCGTGCTGCGAATTCAAATTGGGCTTCGGTAGGTAGTGTCTTGCCCTGCCAGTTGCAGTAGCTCAGGGCATCTTCATAGTTGACTTGCACCACGGGATGATTCATCCGCGCGACGATAGTGTCCTCCGGCCCTTCTGGGTGCCGCCAGTCGGCCTCTTCAACCAACTGCCACCAGCTCAGCGGCACAAGCTCTGACAGACTGCGCGCAATGGGTCTTTGGAACACCATGGAGTCGCCGAATCGTTCTGCGCCAGTGGCATAAGCGGTGGCGTCGACAAACTGCTTAAATTGGCTATTGGTGACTTCGTATTTGTCGATCCAGAATCCTGAAATTTCGACAGGTCGGGCTGGCGCTTCGTCCTGTAGGCCTCGGTCTGAGCCCATTGTGAACGTGCCACCATCTACCCATACCATGGTCTCCGAGTCTCCTCGTTCCTCAACCAGGATTAACCCATCAACGATAATAATGGCCAGAACAAAAGCGAAACCAACCAGGCTCTGGGTATTGCTCAACATATAAA